>Ga0307471_100000326_pt1 | contig 24371 bp, 21 predicted proteins | sample atmos_gasesAM3C__2_FD_204566 | JGI IMG/M metagenome (GOLD analysis project Ga0307471, IMG submission 204566) | Hardwood forest soil microbial communities from Morgan-Monroe State Forest, Indiana, United States - atmos_gasesAM3C_515 | ecosystem: Environmental > Terrestrial > Soil > Temperate...
GGCCGGGACTGACGGATCCGTCTCCACGGAACTGAACAATTTACAGGTCACCAGGGACGATTTTCTCGCCGGGTTGAAAGACGTTGAGCCCAGCGCAACTCGCGAATTCTTTATTGAGAAAAGCGAATCCACCTTTGCATCCTTGGGAGGTCTCACCAAGGTGAAACAATTGCTCGGCGCCGTCATCGAGCACTCTCACATGCATGCCGAAATCTATGAGTCCGTCGGACTGGCGCCTCCGCGCGGCATCTTGCTGGTGGGACCAGCGGGTACGGGCAAAACCGCCATGGTACGGGCGCTCTCTGGTGAGAAGCAGCTCCCGCTCATCGCCATTGATGGCCCGCAACTTTACTCCAAGTGGTTGGGCGATTCCGAGAGAGCGCTGCGCGAGGTTTTCAAGAAGGCCAGACGCGCAGCACCTTGCATCCTGTTCTTTGATACGATTGATGCGCTCGCGCCGAAGTTCGCTTCCGAGCAATTCTCAACCGAAGTGTATCAAAGAATTCTCAGCCAACTCCTGCGCGAGATCGACAACTTGCGCGATGTCAAAGGTGTGATCCTGGTCGCCGCCACCAATCGTCCCGAGCGCATCGAGCCCGCGCTGTTGCGAAGTGGCCGCTTCGACTATATACTCCCGTTCGTCAGGCCCGACGCCGCCGATCGTGCGGCTATTCTGCGCCTTTGCTGCCGGCGGGTGCCGCTCGCCCGCGACGTCGATCTCAACGAATTGGCCGTGCAGATGGAAGGGCTCACCGGCGCCGATATCGAAAGCCTGTGTAAGAAGGCAACGCTCTCAGCAATTGTGGAATTTCAGCACGGTGCCCGCCTCGCACCTTTCTTAGTCATGAGAAGCGATTTCTTGGCGGCTCTTGGTTCGGATCGTGGTCCCCAGCCCTTGAATAGAGCGAACCAGCAGACTAATGGCACCGCGGATTTTGCCCCGATGCATTCACTACCACTAAGCATTGACGATTGACGAGGGTTGATTATGAGCTACACGGAACTTACGGTTTGGACGCGCGGCATCATTATGGACAAGGAGGGCCGCGACATCGTCAATTCCATCGCCGCTTCCTCCCGCCTTGAGGGCAAGTTTGCTCAGGCGATGGAAAACTATGTCGACAATCCCGATCGCACCAACGCTCCGACACGCAAGTATTGCCGTGTGAGTGACCGCATGCTCGAGAACGAACTTACTTACGAGAACGAGAAACCCAATATCGTCGTTCTGGTCGAGGGGACCATGGTCAAAGGTTGGGATTATATGCGCGGAATGCCTCCGGGCGGCACGCTGGTCATCAACACCCACTACACGCCGGACTACATGATTCGTTTCGTGCCCGGTCCCGAGCGTCTCGCACGACTGGTCTGTGTAGATGCCGCCAAGCTCGCCGATCACAAGTGGCTCTACTACCGGCTGGGCCAGCTTGGCTTAGACCGCCTGTCGACAGAAGGCGCCGCCGAGCGCAGTAAAGACATCGCACCCGATATCGCCGCTCCGCTGATTGCCGCTGTGGTCAAAAGCACCGGCATTGTCAAACGGGAGACGATCGAGCCGATGATCGCGAACAAAAAAGCATTCCAGATGGCTCTCGAAGAATTACACATCATGCCGCTGAACCCAGTGGCCGCCTAAGGAAGGGATCCTATGTCGACTAAAGGTACACGCATACCGGAATGGCTCACCGTTCCCTTCGCTGGCATCACCCCCGCCCCATCCCAGGAAAAGGGCCAGGACCTGTTCCCCACGGGCAACTGGCGTTCCATCAGACCGGTGTACCGAGACAAGTTGCCGCCGTGCAACAACGCTTGTGGCACCAATGAAAAAATCCAGGGCTATCTCGACCTGGTCAAGCGCGGTAAGTATCTGGACGCCTATGCGCTCATTAAGGAAGACATGCCCTTCCCGTCAGTCACCGGCCGGGTGTGCTACCACCCCTGCGAGCAAGCTTGCAATCGCGGCCAATACGACGAGGCCATTTCAATTCGCGCGGTCGAGCGCTTTCTTGGCGATCTCGGACAGGCTTTGCCGCGTGACGTCGTTAAGCCCGGCAAGCCCAACGGTAAAAGAGTCGCCGTCGTCGGCTCCGGTCCCGCTGGTCACAGCGCCGCGTACCAGCTGGCGCGCCTCGGCTACAAAGTAACGATCCTTGAAAAGTCCCCTAGGGCAGGCGGGCTCAATCGCGGTGGCATCCCGGACTGGGTGCTCCCGCAGCACGTACTCGATCGCGAGATCGAGCGCCTCATCGAGCTTGGGGTGGCCATCAAGACGAATGTCGAAGTTGGAAAAGACGTCACTTGGGACGATTTGAAGAAGAACTACGACGCATGCGTGCTGGCAGTGGGCCTTACCGAGCCCAACAGTGTGCGAGCCGAAGGCGAGAATAAGGCCGGCGTGATTTACGGACTTCCGTTCCTGCGCGACATCGGTATGGGTACCTCCAAGGTGAAGCTGGGTGCTCGCGTCGCCGTCATCGGCGGCGGAAACACCGCAATCGACTGCGCCCGTGAAGCGCTGCGGCAAGGCGCGGTCGAAGTGACCATGATTACGGTGGAGTCTAATCCTCAAGAGATGCCGTGCGTGCCCGAGGATCTTCACGACATGCTGGAAGAAGGCGTGGACCTAATCCACGGGCGGGCCATGACCGCCGTACTTGGTAACGGCAAAGCGGAAGCTTTGCAACTCTATCCGGCGCGCTTCTCCGGCGCCATCAACGCCTCGCCGATCACCATCAATCGAGAAGCACCCGCTGAGCGCTTCGCTGTGGACAATGTGATCATCGCCATTGGGCAGCACGCTTCCCTGGCTTGGTTGCCCAACGAGTTTAAGAACGAGCGCGGCACCATTAAGATCGACCGGTTCGGGCGTCTCGGCGACACCAACTTTTTTGCGGCAGGCGACATAGTGCAGTTGGGTTCCGGTCAGCCCCTCATGGTTGTCAATGCGGTTGGCGATGGCAAGCGTGTCGCATTCAATCTGGACAAGGTGTTGCGGGGCGAGCCCCTGCAACCGCGGAAAATCCCTGTCGACGTTATCTTGGATTTGGACCGCATGAACATGACCTATTTCCCGCACTTCCCCCGCGTCAAGCAGGCCATGCTGCCGCCAGTAAGCCGGCGCAAAACTCAAGAGGAGGTCATTCAGGCGTTCACCGAAGAGCAGGCGGTCGAGGAGGCCTACCGCTGTTTTAGTTGCGGCACCTGCAATGCCTGCGACAACTGTTATTTGGTCTGTCCCGAGCCGTGCATCGTGCGTTCAGCGCGTTCCAACGGACTCTATAAGATTCTGGTCGACTACTGCAAAGGTTGCCGCGTGTGCATCGAGGAATGCCCCACAGGCTGCCTCGAGGGCGTGCCCGAACTCGACTTCGATTCCGGGGTCGTGCGCATGGACACGGCATTCGCCATCTCCCCGGGCCTGCATGGTCGTCAGGCGCAAGAGTTGCAGAATCTGGCCAACCGGCCGGCGAAGGAGATTTAGGATCGCAGTTCCGTTCTGCTGGAACAGATGCTGTGTAAGAAACGGCTTCCGTGGGTCATCATTTGGAATGTTCGTCTTCAGGCAGAAAATGCGGAGTGAATTATGGCAACAACAGTGGCTGAAACAAAAAAGAAAACGGTCCGGATAAACGGCTGCGTGGCATCTGCGCAGGCAGCCAAGTATGCCGATGTCGATGTGATTACGGCCTACCCCATCCGGCCTTACACTGCGACCATGATGGCGCTCGCGCAAATGGTCGCCAATGGAGAACTTGACGCCGAGTACATCGTGGCCGATAGCGAGCACTCGCAATTGAGCATCGCCCACGGCGCTTCCTCCAGCGGCGCCCGCGTTTTCACCGGCAGCTCAGGCGTCGGCGTGCAATTCGCCTACGAGCTCTATTCACCGATCTCCGGGAGTCGCATGCCGGTGCAAATGATGATCGCCGACCGAACTCTGGATCCTCCGGGCGATTTCGGTTCCGAGCATACCGACGCGCTCTCCACTCGCGACATGGGCTGGCTGATGGGCTGGTCCTGCGATGCTCAGGAAGCCTTCGACAATCACCTGATGGCCTATCGCATCGGCGAGGACCCGCGCGTGCTCCTGCCCCAGATGGTATGTCAGGATGGCTTCTTCGTTTCGCACATCACTACTGACGTCGAATTGCCCGACCCTGGCCAGGTCAAGGAATTCCTGCCGCCCTACAAGCATCCTTATCCACTCGATCCGCGGCATCCGGTTTCGCATGGCCCGCAGATCATGCCGGAGCAGGGTCCACCGCTGCAGTTGGAGCGTGCCCGGGCCATGGAGGGTTCCGCGGCGGTCATTGAGCAAGTCCACGACGAGTTCGCGAAGATTTTCGGCCGGCGATACGATCCCTGGGTTGAAGAGTTCATGACCGACGGTGCCGAAATAGTCTTTTTCATGCAAGGCGGACACGCGGTGACGGCGCGTTTCGCGATTCAGCATCTGCGCGATGAGGGTGTGAAGGTCGGTCTCGTCCGGCTGCGCACCATCAGGCCGTACCCCACCGATCGCGTGAATGAGGTTCTCAGCAAGTTCAAGGTAGTCGGTGTGATCGAAACCAACATGGGACTTGGCAGCGTGAGCAGCGGCGGCTCACTCTATGCTGAAGCTTGCGCGGCTCTCTACGAAAGCCCACAGCGTCCGCTCGTGGTCTCGTTTATGGCTGGCATGGGCGGCGAGGCCATAGTGCTCAAGGAATTTTATTGGATGACCAAGAAGATGATGGAAGCGCAGAAACGGGGGAAAATTGAAAAGCGCACGCATTGGGTCGGATTCGAGGACTAGTGGAGGAGCGGTCGAGTTCTTTTTAGCGCGGACCGGAAGGTTTGCATCGGGACATTCGCGGTACGGGGACTTCGTTCCCGGCCATCAGGAGGAACGATATGCCAGTCATTGAAGTTCAGCGGCAGATGCTGCCGATTCTCGACAGCCCAAATCAGGGGGCTCGTTTTTATAACCCTGAATTGCCCTCGTCCGAGCCGTTTGTTCCCGGTCACCGCACCTGCGCCGGCTGCGGGCCATCTATCCAGTACCGGATGACCAGCAAGGCTTCCGGTGACAATACAATCTTGGTCGGACCCACAGGGTGTATGTACGTCGCCAATAGCTCCTATTTGTGTACGCCCTACAATGTGCCTTGGGCGCACACGCAGATTGGCAGCGCGGGCAGCTTCACCGCGGGCGTCGCCGCTGCCTATGAAGCCATGATCCGAAAAGGCAAGTGGAAGGGCACTTTTCCGAATATCATCTGCGAGGCGGGCGATGGCAGCGCGTCTGACATCGGTCTCGCCTCGATTTCAGGGGCTCTCTATCGGAATCACGACTGCTTGATTATCTGCTACGACAACGAGCAGTATGCGAACACCGGCATCCAGGCGTCCTCCCGCACGCCCTATGGCGGCATGACCACGTTCTCGCCTCCCGGCCCGAAGGTTCCGGAGGGGAAGACGCTGTATCCCAAAGACCTCGCGCGCATGATGGCCGCTGGCCATCCGCACTGCTATGTGGCAACGGCGAGCGTGGGCTATCCCATCGACCTGATGAACAAGGTTCGCAAAGGGCTCAACCATAAAGGCGCCGCGTACCTCATGGTTTACACACCCTGCCAAAAGGGCTTTGTCTACGAAACTCCACGCTCAATCGATCTCGGCCGCCTGGTCGTCGAATGCGGGCTCTACCCCATCTGGGAGTGGAACCCGGAAAAGCGTTGCTATGACTACAGTTTCCGCCCTCAGAGCATGCGTCCGGTTTCTGAATACTTGAAATTGCAAGGACGATTCGGCCACCTGCATGCCGAGCACATTGCCAACTTGCAGAAGTTTGCCAACCAGCAATGGCAAATGATGGGTGTCGAACTCCCAGAGGCCTTGATCAAAGCCGCAGATGCCAAAAACCAAGTCAATATGGCAGCTGCGGCAGAAGCGGAGGCGGTAGCGCAAACTATATGAATACCAAATCAACTCCTCCGCCTGCTGCTCCGGAAACGCCGGAAAGTTATATCGTCAGCGAAGGCAAGAAGCGCGGCTCGACCCGAGACGTGCGCGCGGATGCCGCATTCGACCGCTACGTAAAGGTCGTGCGCGTACATCCCGGTGATGCGATCCTCACCGACAACTGGCACACCAATGAAGTGCTGGGCCACTTGCGTAAGAATTTCGAGGGACACACTTTCGCCATGCGCACGCTGGAGGCTTGGGGCGGCATGATTGAAAATGACGACCGTGCCTACTACACGGCTGGCGGCCGAATCTGGGTCCTGGATCTCGCGCCGTCAGAGGGGAAGAAGCCGCGGCTGCCTGCCACCTCTCCCGGCAAGGGGTAGTGCACGGTTGCCTCGCATTCTGCTCATCGACGATACGCCGGAAATCGCCCAGCTTCTGACCTTTGCCCTTCTTGACCGCGGCCACGAGGTTTTCGCAGAGGGATATACCGATACCGTCAACGAGTTGATTCTGAAGCTTCGGCCCGATGCGCTCGTGCTGGACTGCTCCACTTTCGACATGAGCGAGGGCCTGTTTGACATGGTGCGTCACCATCCCGATCACGCCAAGCTTCCCGTCGTCATCATCAGTGACACGCCGGAAAAAGCTGACGTGAGCCTTTGCTCCCGCAACGCCCAAAATGTTTTGCTGATCCCCAAACCGTTCACCGGGTCGCAGGTCGCTAGAGCCCTTGATGATCTGCTTGGATAAACTATGCCTTTGTGGAGCATGGACGACTGGCAGTACGTCGAGCGCGACGTCATCACCGATCCGAAGGGCCGGCAGTGGACCGTGGCCCTGATGGACGTGCTGGGGCAGAAAGGAGATCCCGACATACCGAACAAGTTGCTCGAACTGCAGTATTCATCGGGCCGGTATTTCACCCTCATCTACTCGGCAAGTGGAGCGGTGCAGTGGGAACGCGGCTATGCCGCTCTCTCAGAGGCGGAAAGTGCGTTCGAAGATCTACGCATCGCCATCATCGATGGCAGGCTCGATCCGTCACAACCCGTGTTCCGGCAGGACCTGGAAGATTGACGCCACGACAAGAGCGTTCCACTAATGTCCGATTCCACCGTTCTATCGCCCAGGATCCAAATCTCTCATCACGACGCGAAGCACCTGTCCAGCCCGTCGAGCATCGCCCTCGGAAACAGTCACCTCAGGGGCTCTCTCGCCGCGATCCCGATACGTCCGTGCCGCTTCCGGCAGTCGGGCGCACCCGCCGCGAATCAGTCCGGCCCTCTCCGCGACGGTGAGCCGCGTCTCGAACGACCAATCGGCGACCTTCCCCGCGGGCGCACCCGAGGCCGCCAGCGCGCTCAATCCTTTGTGTTCCAGCGCGTCGGTCACGATGGCCTCGAGGATCCCGCAAAAAGTGCGCATCGCCTCTTCATAGGTTCCTTGCTCGAGCGCACGCCGGCTATCGGTATAAGCCTGCTCGACAATGGGCTGCAGCTCGGGGTTATGAACGAACTCGAACCGGCGAGGCGGCGCGACTGAGGATGCAGAAATGACCGGCCCATCGTCCTTGCGAGAGAGCGAGGCAACGGCTTGCTCGAGAACGCCGAGCAGTCGCTCGACGATTTTCTCCGGCGCCACACCTTCGACTGCACGGCCAGCTTCTGAGCGCATCAGGAAAGCTTCACTAAACGACCGGGCAAGCCAGTGGGCTTTGCTGCCCCCAGATAATTGATTGATCGTTACCCCGCAGTCTTCTTGCCAGACACGAGCGGCCGCAATCGTTGATGCGTCACAGGGCTCTGCCGCCAGCGCATCGCGAACCTGATGCCCTCGGCGTATCAGCCCATCGAGGTGGGACAAATAAGTCTCGATCTGCGCTTGCAGGCTTTCGTTCATACGTCGGGTCACCTGCAACAGCCGCGGAGCGTTGGGTTCATGTGGAAACCTTGCTGCGCGGGATTAACAGATGGATGCGCCCGCCAACCCCGCGCCACCAGCCCATGAAAAACCGGAATCAGACGAGCTTGTCATTTCCCGGAATCGACCCTTGACAGCGCAGGATGGCGGTGCTAGATTCCCTGCCGCTGGAAAGTGGTTCGGTCATCGGACCAGTTTAGCACGGTTCGGAGACGAGCTCCTTTCAAGCAACCAGGGGCTGCCACTCGATTTTGTAACGCAAACGAGGGAGTGTCGCGCACTTTGCTATCGAAAATTTCGATTCGTGCTAGAAGGCGAACGATCTGGAAAAGTGCCGATTCCCCGGCGGCATGGTTTCGGTCCTACAAGATGTGGAGGTGCCGGTCCCTCGCTATCGGAGAAGTGTTTTGGCGAGGTACTTACTCGGCGGCACACAGTCTGTAGGGCTGAGTCGCGAGCCATTTGGGCAGTCGTTTTTTGGTAGTACGTTTCATTGAAGTCCAGCTGATCGTCATGGAGGTGTGTCTATGACTGCGTCCGCGGCCCCCCTGATTCATCCTTCCCGGATTATCAATCGTTGGGCCCAGTTGGTCGCCGGCATCATTGCGATGATGGCGATCGCGAATCTTCAATACGCTTGGACCCTGTTCACGAAACCTATGCAGGCCCACTTGAATGTTTCGCTCACCGCCATCCAAGGAATTTTCAGTCTCTTCATCTTGGTCGAGACCTGGCTTGTTCCGTTTGAGGGCTATCTGGTTGATCGGATTGGTCCACGCTTGATGCTGGGCGTCGGTGGCCTTCTCGTTGGTTTGAGCTGGATCTTCTCGGGTCAAGCCGAAACTCTCCGCGGCTTATATTTTTGGTACTGCGTCGGCGGCATCGGTGCTGGCATCGTCTACGGGGGAACCATTGGGAACGCGTTGAAATGGTTTCCAGATCACCGCGGTTTGTGTGTCGGGCTTACAGCCGGGGCCTATGGCATCGGGACGGCGCTGACCGTCGCCCCAATTGACAAGATGATCAAAGCCTCTGGCTACCAGCACACTTTGGTTGTTTGGGGAATCATCCAGGGATTTGTGGTTATGGCTGCTGCCCTTATCCTGGCCAAGCCGCCGGAAGGGTGGACGCCTCCGGGCTGGAAGGAGAAGGAAGCCAAGATCAAGATGCATGTCCGCAGTTCCGCCGTAGACATGACTCCGTTTCAGATGCTGCGCCAGCCCTCCTTCTACGTTATCTATCTGATGATGACCATGCTGTCGTTCGGCGGCTTGGTCGTCACCGCCCAACTTAATCCCATGGCCGTCTCCTATCATGTGGATAAAGTCGTCGTTGCCTTTGGCATGACTGCGCTGGTAATGGCAATTACTGTCGATCGCTACCTGAACGGACTAACGCGACCCTTTTGGGGATGGGTGTCGGACCACATCGGCCGTGAAAACACCATGTTTATCGCTTTCACGCTGGAAGCGGTCGCTGTATTTGCCCTCCTTCAACTTATCTCTCATCCGGTCTGGTTCATCGCCTTGTCGGGCTTGTGTTTCTTCGCCTGGGGAGAGATTTTTTCCCTGTTCCCCTCCATAACCGGAGACCTGTTTGGCAAGACCTGGGCCACCACAAACTACGGCATCGTTTATACGGCCAAGGGCACAGGCGCGCTTTTCGCCGGCGCCGGCGCGGCCTGGCTGTTTGAAAAAACCGGCTCCTGGACCAAGGTCTTTTGGGCCATGATTGCCTGCGACCTTATCGCCGCATTCCTGGCATTGTTCTGGCTGAAAGGCGCGGCCGCACGCACGGTGCAAGCGTCAGAGAGCGCTGCTGCTCCAGTGGTCAACGTGACCTCGCCAACAAAGGCGCGGGGTGTGGCATAGCCAGCGTCTGAATCGCGCGGGTACCCGGCGTCCTCGAACACCCCGCTGGCAACTGTGCGTTGGAATTTCTTCGGAGCCCATCGCCTTACGCCATCCTGACTCATTCAGCTGGGTACGAAAAAGCCCGCCGCGTCTGGCCTCCGCACCTCTACAGCTAGCTGGAACTCATGTGCGCAACCCTCTTGAGGATGCAATCCTACGGGTGCGTTTTGGATTGCTTAGATAGAGCTTGAGGAGTCTTAAATTGCGCATCGTCACGAAGACAATAGCTGCGGTTGCTTTCTTGCGGAATGAAGAGGAAAAGAAGCTCGGAAAAGTCCTAGAAGGGAAGTGGCCTTTCCTGAGCGGGCCCCGGCGATCAACACCGGTTTGCGGGAGGGCAAGTCACAGCCTGACGTGGGGCATGGTAGACTTTAGAGAAGAACCTTTGTTGTTGCGACTTGTGGCATACATTCGGAAATCGGCTTCGAATGAAGGGCGCTCCGCTCGAGGGTATTGCCGACCTGCTGGGAGACAAGAGTTTGACGATGACGAGGCGGTACGCGCATCTGGGCGCGAGTGAACTGCGTACGGTGGCTTTTCTGATGACACCCATGGCACCAGAAGTGACACCGTCAAAAGCAATGCCTCGAGCAGTATTGCGTAAGTTATTGTGAATATCAAGTTTAGGGGCGTAGCTCAGTGGTAGAGCAGCGGCCTTTTAAGCCGAAGGTCGTGGGTTCGATCCCCACCGCCCCTACCAAAAGTCCTGTTGAGGCTGTTGCCTTTGCCTCCCGAGAACCCCAGATTGGGGCCTAAAAGGCCCTGGTTTTGGCCCCAAGTTGGCCCCAAATTTCTGGGGTGAACCCCTTGGATGGCACAAATTATTTGGACACAGCTTCCGCTTTCCTAAAGGCGTTCTTGCATCTCCTAGCAGGATAAGGGGTCTGGGGAAGGGGGCGGCGTCGCCCCCTTCCCCAGAGATGCTGTCGACTTTCGTTATCTGTTCTCATCCTCGTTCTCAAAAAACACCATCGTTGCGCTTCGAGATTCGGCCTTGCTTTCGGCCTGTTGCTCGAATTCTTCCGGAGGTCGATAACCCAGGGCGGAGTGCAGCCGCTGCCGATTGTAATACTCCTCGATGAACTCTTCGATGTTCGCCCGCAAATGTTCCAGGCCGTCGTATTTGTCGTGGGCGTAGATTTCTTCCCGCTTTAGCGTCTTCATGAAACTTTCGCAACTGGCATTGTCGTAGGGGTTCGCCGGCCGACTCATGCTCGGAACCATGTGGTACTTCTCGAGGATGGCGATGTATTCCGCGTGAGCGTATTGAAACCCCCGATCCGAGTGATGCACGAGACCGGGTTCGGGTTGTCGGCTTTCGATGGCTCGCTGCAGCGCCCCAATGGTGAGCCGTACCGCCAGTGTACGATCCAGCGCCCAGCCCACCACTTTGCGAGAGTATCCATCGAGGATCACCGCCAAGTAAACAAATTCCGCCTTCAGCCGAATGTAGGTGATGTCCGCTAGCCAGAGCTGATTGATCCCAGTTAGTTTCATCCGGGCAGCTAAGTTCAGATAAACCTCGAACTTATGATTCGAGCTCGTGGTGACCTTGAACTGCTTCGGTTGCGGCGCCAGCAGATTGTCTTCCTCCATGATCCGCACCACCCGTTTGTGGTTCACCTGCATTCCTCGACGACGCGCTCCGCGGTGATGCGTCGATACCCGTAACGCCGGCGATGCTCCAGGGCGATCTGAAGTCGTAGTGGATAAGAAAGAATCCGTCGATCGCGCTGTCAAAAACCACGACTTTGACGCGCTCATCCGTTTCGATCAAGGAAACGAGTTCTTCCAACTGCGGAATGTTGGCCGGACCGAAAATGTTCAGAGGCGGAAGGTCAAACGTGACCTGCCAATATTCCGGCGATACCCGTTTCAAACGAATTTCTCCTGCAACCGTTGTTGTACTCATCTTCGCCTCCTGTTTTGAAAAGCTTTACTCGAATTGGCGGTCCGTTTTCACGCTTGCCGCCCTTTCTAGAGCGCGATTAAGCCAGGAAGCTTGCGAGGAAACAATTAGGACTATGGTATCGGCGATACGTTGGTAGGAGTTGAATATCCTGCGAAATACGACTCTCGCGAGAGGCTGCGACTGTCGTCAAAATCCACTATCACGCGAAATCCCAACACAGCCGCGGGTGTGAAGACCTCTGAGTTTGCTTGACAAAAGAATAACGATGGATAGGCTATGCGGGATAGGTACCTTGCGGTCAAGTCCAACAGGAGTTTCTGCCCATGCCCATTCGGAAAATCCGCGCGTGCGCGAACTGCGACACATCGACGATTGTGTGGCAAACCGATAAGAAAATTCCGGGGTGCAGAGGATTTGCGCTCGAGCGGCAAATCAAAGGTCAGTCCTCTACGATGATGGTGCCGACGTGGGTCGGATTCAAAGGGCAGGCCCATAAACTAGGGCAGAGCGAGCCGAGCACGGTGTGGCCGATTCAGAGGTACATCTGGTCGGACTTCCTAGTCCAACACGGACAGACGGTCCGCTACAGGGCGATTCCGATGGTGGGGCCTGCCGCACAGCTGACAAAGGCGGCGACCAATCTATGGAGTAACTGGACCGATTGGGTGACCATCAGCACGGAACACACTAAAGGGTTCAAGGCCTATTTCAATCGTGGGATCGTCCCCGCGCAATGGATGGCACAACAGAACCCGAACAAGAAATCCCTGCAAAAGAATATCGGCACACCGGGGGACAAGAATCGTAATTTCCTGGGCGGAGTCTTACGAGTTGCTTTGCTGGGGCTGCTTACGCAGGCGAAGAAGGATGGGGTAGAGATCTACGCTAGCCTGTACGAGCTGAATGATCCGGAACTGATTTCTGCGCTGAAGGCGATCGGCGGGAAGTGTAATCTGATTCTCGGATCCGGCGCCTATGAAGGTGCGAACAAAAAGAAGGGTACGCCGGCGGTACCAGATGAAAACGCGGCGGTCCGGAAGGATTTACAGCTGCACAGCAACGTCAACGTGTACGATCGGTTGGTAAAAAGTCCACATTTTGCCCATAACAAGTTTGTGGTGTTTTGCGATAAACAAGGTAAGCCCTCGACAGTGTGGACCGGGAGCACGAATTGGACCATGACCGGACTGTGTACCCAGGTCAACAACGGGGTCCTGATCGAGAGCCAGAAGCTGGCCGTTGCATATCGCAACCGGTGGGAGGAACTGAAAGATGCTGGCGCAGCCTATCCCGGTTCCTTGGCACAAGACGGATCGACGCCGGCCAAGGTGACGCTCGGCACCGCGAATATGACCGCTTGGAATGCGCCCGTACTGAAATTGGTCGATCTCGCGGATGCAACAAAGAGGATCAATGCGGCAAAGGACGGTGTTCTATTCCTTATGTTCAATCCGGGACCGCGGAATACGTTGCTGAATGCGATCTTGGCTCTCGATCCGAACAAGCTGTTCATCCACGGCGTGGTAAATCAGGACCCCGGCGGAAAGAAAGCTCCGCTGATCAAGATTACACAGAAGGGAAAACAGCTACCGCCGAAGCCGCTGTCCGCTATCTTGCCGGCAGCGCTAAAGTCACCCGGCAGTTGGTTTAACAAACAGTTCACCTACAACATGGTGATGATCCACAGCAAAGTGGTTGTTGTTGACCCCTTCGGAAAAAATCCGGTGGTGATGACCGGCTCGCACAACCTTGGCCCCAAGGCAAGTGGTAAGAACGATGACAACCTTGTGATCATCGACGGCGCCGATGGTCTGGCGGGAGAATACGCATTGAATATCCTGGGAGTTTTCAGTCATTACAAATGGCTGTACAACTTGGCCATCAAGAACGCAAAGGGTGCGAAGACCGGTAGCAAGTCGTCGCCACAATATGACGGCAACTTTGACGACGACGCATGGCAGGATTGGTACACCAGCGGCGTGAATTTGCGGGAAATTGAATTCTGGCTAGCTTCGTAAGCGCCGTCGCCTTGGGTCCGTAGGCTGCGAGAAAGGTGCATCGCGTTTTACACCGTGAGCACATCGCTGGATACGGTTTTCCCTTCGCTACGCCTGGGCTTGGCTAATAGACCATCCTGGATGGATTTCAAATGTACACAACCAATGGCTGATGACTTTGTTCGGATATGCCCTGATTCTGTGGGTTCCCGCTGTGCTTTATTCAGGCTGCCTGTGGCTAATTCTTTGGATCATTGGAATCGGGAAGCCATCTATCCCAAGTCCTAATTAACGCAATATAAAAGGGCGCCCCTTTTTGATGTAGGTTTTGATCGTTCGCATCATCGCCTACAAGGAGCACCCTCATGAATGAAGCCAAGTATATTGGGTTGGATGTGCATCAGGCAACGATCTCCGTAGCCGTTCGGGATTCTGACGGGAAGTTGGTCATGGAGGCTGTCCTCGAAACGAAAGCGGAAACGATTCTCCAGTTTGTCCGCGGCCTGCGTGGCAGTTTGCATGTGACCTTTGAAGAAGGTACCTGCGCGGCGTGGTTGTACGCCTTACTCAAGCCCCATGTTACGCAAGTGTATTGGTCTACGACCCGCGAAAGAATGCTCTGTTGAAGGTCGGAAACAAGAACGACCGCATCGATGCGCGAAAACTTGCCGAACTGTTGCGTGCGAATCTTCTCAGCTCCGTCTTTCACGAAGACACTGGCCTGCGAGCAGTCAAAGAACTGGCGCGCAGCTATTTGACTATGACCAAAGATCTCACGCGGGTGATGGTTCGTCTGAAAGCTCTATACCGGAGCTGGGCCATTCCCTGCGCCACTAAACAGGTTTACGCCCCGCGGCATCGTGCCGAATGGCTTGCGAAAATCAGGGAAGCCAGCGTACACCGTCGAGCCGAAATTTATTACCAACAACTGGACGCACTGCGATCTTTGCAGCAACAAGTTAAGAAGGACGTGACTTTGCTCGACACCTGGAAGGCAATGGAAAGTCTCGTGGACCATGGCAAGTGCCGGGCCATCGGACTGTCGGACATCACCTTGAATGAACTGCGGCCTATCTATGAATCTGCGAGAATCAAGCCAGCGGTGGTCCAAGTCGAAGCGCATCCATACCTTCCGGAAACGGAGCTTCTCGAATTTTGCAAGCGGAAGGGCATTGTTTTCTTGGCTTTTGCACCATTGGGTCACGGGGTCAGGCCAGGCCCGCTTGAAGATCCAGTTATTTCGGCAATCGCCGCGCAAGTTGCAAAGACGCCAGCACAGGTGCTGCTGGCTTGGGCAGTGCAGCGCGGCACGGCTTTGCTTACTACGCCTAGAACTGCGGCCTGGGCGCAAGAGAACTTCAACATCTCCGCCCTTCCGGAAGACGCGCTTGAAGAAATCAATCGAATTCAGACCAGACAGAGGCTGAATGATGTGGTGAAAACGGGTATTCCGGGTTTCATTCCACAAGGTAGCCGGACATGAACGCGAAACCGCAGCTAGAGCAGTCCATGCAAGAGGAACAAATCCGTACGGCCCTGAATACGCACTGGCACGCGTCAGCAGTCGGTGACGCAAACGCGGAACACGATATTTACGATGACGATGCCATTTGTGATTATCCTCAATCGGGGGAGCGAATTCTCGGGCGATACAATTTGCAGACTTTGCGGAGTCATCATCCCGGCAAGCCGTCCGGCTTCGACGTCAAGCGGATTCTCGGAAACGGGAATCTCTGGATCACGGAATACACAATCACGTACCAGGGCCGACGGACATACACGGTGAGTATTGTGGAGTTCCGCAACGGAAAGGTCGTGCACGAAACACAGTATTTCGCGGATCCCTTCGAAGCACCGGCCTGGCGGAGACACTGAGGATGAGGAAATTTGCTTGGCGAATAGACGTCCATTGACGCCAGGCAGTGAGATTTCCCTATTCGTCGATCCTTCCGAAACCTAGTGATTTAGATAGGGCTGAACGTCCAGCCTCCGGAGAACGCAAGTGCGTCAGGTGGCCGGGCGGTTGGTTCAAGTCGCGATAGGTCCTGATTGATGTCTTAACGACGCCGGCCTCGCGACGGCCCGAGTAAACTGTTCGGTGTTCACCCTACAGAGCTCGGACCGAAGGAGGCCGAGGTGAGAATTATAGGATGCGATTTGCATGCTGGCCAGCAATCGTTGGCGATGCTGGACACCACAAGGGGTGCGCCTGCGGGTCAAAATACAAAATCAGCTGCAGGCCATTGCCTTGGCGAATGGACTCCGAAGAGGCTCCTCACTGTGGACCCAAGCAGGCCAACACGCGATCGCGTCTTTGCCGTTGTCGCCACATGCCGCTTATCGGCGGAATGAGTTGCAGGCGATGTATGTGAAATTCGAGACGGAGATCGAAAAACTAAATCAGCGAGTCGAGCAGCAAGCTCGTGAACGAGTCGGAGCACGCTTGTTGGTGACGGAATGGCAGCGTGGCACTTTCGGAGTATTTGGAAACGAATGTGCTGTTGCCAGCAAGGTAATTCGACGGGACCATTAAGCAATACGCGGATTGGCCATTGCTTGATGTCTTGAGTGGTGCTTAAATGCAGACTTGTTTGGCTTGCTGCTTTCGTTCTTCGCCGTAGGCCGCCGACACCTGTGCCAACTGGCTGACTGAGTCACATTGGATCCCGCCGGAAAGAGGTAGAGGAATCCTGGAAGAGGATACCATCATGGCCAAAGCGAACTTGAAGAGTTGGGCGCTGCTCGTGTTATTTTTGCAGTCGCTTTCTTCGTATGATGCTTCAAGGGTTATAGCGCAGGATAAGCCGCCGGAATTGAACTTACAGACCAGCCATCTTGGCAGGATTCATGAGGTGGTCTTCAGCCCCGACGGAAGACTGGTTGCTTCGGCGGCCGCCGATCACACGGTTAAGATCTGGGACGTGGCACGAAGCGTGCTAGTCCGGACCCTTGAGGGCCATTCCGGCGAAGTGCGCTCACTGGCCTTCAGCCGGGACGGCACTTTGCTCATTTCTGGAAGTCAGGACCACACCATCGTGTTGTGGGATGTCCAGAGCGGTCGTTCTGTCCGCACCTTCAAAGATGACCCCCAGTTCTGGGTTACGGGCGTGACCCCTGGCATCGACAACCAGTCCATCATTTCTGTTTCGCGCCTAGGCGAAGAGGCTATCAATTCTGGTAAACCAGATCCCACCGGCTGGCCTCGTCTTCCCGAGAATCTTGGAGACATCCGGGTCTGGGATCTGAACACCGGTAAACGCATTCGTAGCATGAAGACGAATGGCACCTGTAATTTCCTCGCGGCCACTCAAGATGGAAGCTTGGTCTACTGCACCACAGGCGAGATATGGGATACCAGAAGCGGGAAGCTGGTTTCGAACGAGTATGGCTTGGGCCACGCGCAGCAGGCTGCATTCAGTCCCAACGGAAGCCTGCTCGCCATTGTGAACTCCTACGGGCTTGACATCTGGGACGTCAAGCGCATCGAGCTGATTCACAAGGTGCGCGACATATATGTCAATGGCGCTCAGCGCATGGAGTTGGGATGTGTAGCCTTCAGTCCAGATGGCCGCTTGATCGCGGCGGGTGATGTTCAGGGCTGGATTGGGCTGTGGGATGCAGAATCAGGGAAGAACATCAGAATCATTCGGGGACATCCGGCAGAGATCAGTTCTATCGCGTTTAGCCCGGATGCCAAATCGCTGGTCACGGCCGGCCGCCTCGACAGTCATAGCGACCCGGGTTACAGCGCCATCAAGATCTGGGAAGTTACCGATAACAATCTCGGCGCGGCCCGGAATTTTGAGGGGAATTCCGCCTCCGCCCTCGTTTCCACTGCTTCCTCTGGCGCCCCAAAAGCCGATGTCACAGGTCACGGCATTCCCATTTCCATTGTCAGCTTCAGCCCGGATGGACAATTGCTGGCAGCCGGTGGGACAGACAGCATTGTCAGAATCTGGAATTTGCAGAGCGGCAGCGTTCAGACGCTGGAAGGTAATGCTGGCGAAATCCGAGGTCTCTCCTTTTCGCCCGATGGCAGGAAGATACTTTCGTCTGTCAGGGACTCCCGCAGCGAGGGTACGATCCGCCTTTGGGACGCCCGGACGGGGAAACTCTTACGCACCCTAGATGCCTTTACTCCCTATTCTGTGGCCTTCCACCCGGACGGACGAAATGTAGTTTCAGACGGCATGTCGCAGGTGACCCTATGGGACACAGCGAGCGACTCAAAATTGGAGATGCATTCAATCCATTCGCTCCACGAAGGCGGATTCGTGGCCGTTAGTCCTAGTGGAAAAACGATAGCGAGCACCAGTGTCGCGATGAGACAAGGCAATGAGATTGATAGGTACACCATTACAATTTTCGACCGTGATACCGGCAAGGACCTACGCGTCTTGTCCGGCCACCTCCAGCGGATCAACTCTGGGGTGTTCAGCGCGGACGGCCAAACGCTGGTATCCGGCAGCAACGATCGCACCCTGAAGATATGGGATGTGAACGGCGGCCACCTGATCCGCACGCTTTCGGGACACACTGGAGCGGTTCGCTCGGTGGCTTATAGTTCCAGCGGGGCTATGATTGCGTCGGGCAGCGAGGACCAGAGCGTTAAGCTTTGGGACGCGAAGACTGGGCGCCTTCTAAACACTCTTACCGGGCACACAGGGGCCGTAACTTCCGTGTCGTTTGGACCCGAAGCAAGGACCGTGGCTGCCGGAGGAGTGGACGGCACAATCCAGATTTGGTCCACAAAAGACGGAAGCCTCCTGCTGAACCTGAGAGTATTCGAGGGCCGACAGTGGATCGCGTACAGTCCGCAGGGCTACTACACCGGTTCGAATGGTCACGCAAATTACATAACCTGGCGCATTGGAAATACTATCTACGATGCAGACCAGTTCTTCGAAAAGTTTTATACGCCCGATTTGCTTCTGCGGGTCTTCCAGGGCAAAGTCCCTGCTACTGTGACCGAACTCAGGGCGGTAGCTCCGCCTCCTGATGTGTTGATCGACTCGCCACGGCCCGGCCAGGTATTGACCGAACCGGAGGTCGAGGTCTCGATAGAAGTCAAGGATCTCGGGGGCGGCGTGGATGAGGTGCGCCTCTTTCAAAACGGCAAGCTGGTCAATCCTCAGACCGCTGTCCGTGGAGTAACGCCGGCCGAGCCGAGCGGCACGTCGCGAAGGTACAAACTGACTCTGCTGGAAGGGCAAAATGTGCTCCGTGCCACGGCGTTATCTTCCGACCGCACAGAGAGTAAACCGCACGAGATAACAGTAGAACTGCGGGCGCCCAAAAAGGTCGCCGCACTGAGGCTTCTTGCGGTCGGAGTCAGCCGGTATAAGAACCCCGCGTTGAGCCTGACCTATCCAAAGGCTGACGCGGACGGTCTTGTTTTCTTCTTCAAAGCTACTGGCTCCCGGCTTTTCCGCGAGGTCGACATTACCGAACTATCCGACGACGCGGCGACCGAGGCCAACATCGTCCAGGCTTTGCTCGCTTTGCGCCGCCGGGCGTTGCCCGAGGACGTTGTCATCATATTTTTTGCCGGACATGGCGGCAATGCCGGCGCCGAGTGGTATTTCATTCCTTACGACCTGAGCTCTCCGGAAAACGAACCGGAGTTGGTGGCGCATGGCATGTCATCGGCTCGCTTGTCACAGGAGCTAAAAGCGTTCTCGTCGTTCAAGACGATCCTGCTGGTTGACGCATGTTATGCGGGTTCGATGCTGACAGCGTTTCGCGGCTATGAAGATCGTAAAGCTCTTGCGCTTCTGGGCCGTTCTGCGGGTGTTCATATCATGGCCGCTTCAGCGCGCGATCAACACGCGAGCGAGGTCGCGGACCTGGGGCACGGCGTTTTTTCCTACGCGCTCCTCAAAGGGTTAAACGGCGATGCTGTTCTACGGAGCGCGGAAAGACGCGTGACCGTGCTCGGCCTAATGTCCTATATTCGGGAGCAATTGCCCGATCTCGGCAAGAAGTATGGCATCGAAATCCAGGACCCCGTCAGCTATTCAAATGGGATGGATTTTCCGATCGCCGTTCTTCCCTGAAGCAGTGGTTGGATCTCGATTGATGGTCTACGGAAACCAGTAGTCATCTTATTTCGGCGAAGCCGGCGCTTTCTTTAGTTTCTTGACCACCTTTTTTCACGGCCTTTAGTGTGGGGGGCCCTGTGGATTTGGAACATCGCCGACGAGCAGTTCCCAGGTGCCACCCAGATTGTGGACCGCTATCACGCCAAAGAATATTTGAGTGATCTTGGAAAAGCTCTCTACGGTCCCATCGCCCCAAGAGCTAGGCAATGGGCAGAGCGCCGCAAGGAAGAACTCGACACTGGAAAATTCCCAGCTCTGCTCAACGCTATCCGCCGCCAGGTCCCGCGCTCCGATCTGGCTCGTCGCTGTCTCCATTATTTCAAGACCAACCGCGAGCGTATGCGCTATCCGGAGTTCCACGCGCAGGGCTTGTGCACGTCCTCCGGTGTTGTCGAGGCCGGATGCAAGGTGGCCATTGGCACGCACCTCAAACGTGCCGGTATGCACTGGACCAAGCAAGGCTCTAACGCCATCATTGCTCTCCGCTGCTCAAAACTCAGTGGTCGCTTTCAAGACTTTTGGGAGCGCAGATCAGAACGCAGGGCCGCATGACCCATCACTTTCTTGGGGTGCGCCCTTGCGGTCCGGTTGGTGCTGCCCGTGAGAACCGCTTTGGGCGTTCCTTCAGTGTCCACATACACCATGAACTTGTTATGTCCGATGTGGCCCGAGGGCATGTAACGGCGGATGAGCCCACTCTTGACGTCAGGGCGGCTGGTGATTGCTGCAGTGATCTCGGCTGCTGCGGGTTGATTCTTTCCGTCGTACTGATTACTGCTTGAGTCGTCACCCTCACTGCCGTCATCAAGGCTTCCGTTGTTATTCGAGAGAATCAGATGGAGCTCTCTGCAATTACAGAGGCGCTCAATGAGGCAGTTGCTTCAAGACTTTCGAAACGTCCTTGCCAAAGTACCTAAACCGAACTATCCGTAGTCAAGTATCAGGCGTTCTGCGCGACCTTGTGTCTCGGCGATTCTGACCTTGAATGAACCTACCAAATTAACCTGCACCGTTTTTCACGTACGGAAACCACCCACTTGGACGTTCATTGTTCCGAATCGATAAGAACCACAAAGGCCGGTCCAGCCTCCTTGTCCAGTTGCAGGGCCAGATCATTGGCGCTCTCGAGGGTTGGTTGAAAGCCCACCAGAACGCGCCAGGTCTGATCCCGGTCGCGAAAAACCAATTTTGCAGTTCCGTATTTCCGCTCCATCTGCGCCCGAAGGTTCTCCGCTTCCGATCGCTGCGGAAACGCCCCGACCTGAGCAGCAAACACTTCCGCCGCGCGCGTGCGTGGGGTGCTGATCACCTCCAGACGGACGTTGGTGATTCCTGGCATGGAAATGGCCTGAGCCGCGGCATGAGACAGATCGATGATACGGTCATGGACAAAGGGCCCTCGATCGTTGATGCGCACTTCCACTGTCTGTTTGTTGGCTAGGTTTTCGACGTGTACCACAGTACCCAAAGCGAAGGTTCGGTGGGCAGCGGTCATCTTCTCCATGTCGTAGATTTCTCCGCTCGCCGTGGGCCGACCATGGAACGGGCGACCGTACCAACTCGCAATACCAACCTGCACTGCGCCCGGCGACACACCAGACTTCTTCGCGCAGCCAGTCAAACAGACGGCGGGCACTAACACCCAAGAAAAAAGACTAACAATCTTCTTGAACGACATGAAGAAACAAGCTCCCTCTTCTGCTGGTTGCGTCCCAAAATCATGCGGCCCAGAAATCACTCCGAAGATCTGCAACGAATCCCGCCGCCGGTTCACTATGGAGGAGCGAGAGAACTAAGCACATGACTTTACCCCATAGTTTCCTATTGTGCCGCGAAACATGCTGGTCTAAGATACGCGACACGTTTTCGACATCTTCGCGACGCTGTGAGTTGCTGGGTTGGCTTGGAAAGTAGAGCATTTCTTCGCGGCGATAAACGACGGATCCCCAGACAGGCCGGCAGCCGTGTTTGGGGCGCGCGGGCGAAGCAGGTCTTCTTGACGATCCCGGTACACGCGGTCTGTTTGAGCTCCGCTGGCTGTGCAACGAAAGTTCCCGTTCCCGATGTTGTGGGCCAAGACCTTGATCAAGCAAAGAAGGCGCTTGCGGACAAGAAGCTCAATCCTGGCACTATCAGCCGCGGCACGGGCACGGGCGCTTACGTTATGACGCAAACCCCAGCTGCGGGCCAGCAGGTTGCCGCCAGTTCCAAGACAGATCTGGTTGTGAAAATGCCTGTGCAAGTTCCTACCCTCACCGGCAGCAACGTCAGCGATGCGGTCATTATGCTGCGGGGGCTTGGGTTGAAGGTAGCGTTTGTCAATGATCGTACGATCAATCCCTTTGCAAAAACCGAGGTTGAGTCCCAGGATCCTCCACCAAACACACTCGTGCACGACGATAAAGTAGTGACGCTTAGGGTATCTTCGCCAGGCGACATCGTGGGGCTGCTTGGCCTGGTATCGAAGGAGCCTGCTTATCAGAGCTTGAAACCGGAGTACAAGAAAGTTCTGGATGCGTTTCTGGCCAATCCGAGTATCTCCAGGAGCATGGATGATCAAAGCACTCCGGACAATCCCAGCACTCCCCCAAGTAGAGATCTTGTGTTGAAAGGTGAACCCAAGAGTTGCGGAGAGGTCGATAGAGGACTTGAAGATGGCAGATGAGTTCGATGAGCGACTGAAGAACTGGGTTGGCAGCACGATCCAAGGAGTCAAGTTGTCGCTTGCTGCTCCCGAAACGACAAAGGCCGGCCGCGGTGTTGGATTGTATTTGCTTGAGCTCATACAATCGCCAATGCCGAGCACAAACAGGCGGCCACCTCTGCAACTCACGTTGAGATACCTAGTTACAGTCTGGTCGGACAAGCCAGAAGATGGCCATCAGATCCTGGTGGACTTAATGTTTGCTGCGATGGAAAACAAGGATTTCCAGGTCGAATTGGAACCGATTCCGCTAACCGTCTGGACAGCGTTCGGCGTACCTCCACAGCCGTCATTCGTTCTGCGTGTGCCCCTGAGGAGAGAGCGACCGGAGACCGACGCGAAGCTCGTGCGCGGGCCACTGAAAATCCACTCGTCGCCAATGATGGCGTTTCATGGTTTGTTACTAGGACCCGGAGATATGCCGCTCTCGGATTGCCGAGTCGAAGTCCCTGCCTTGGGCCTTTCCGCCAGCACCGATCACAAAGGCAGGTTCTATTTTCCGGGCGTGCCTGCGGCGGGACCAAAGAAATTGCTCGTCAAGGCCAAAGGGCGCGAACTGCCCGTCAGCAGCGAAGATAACCACCCGGATAGCAGAGCACCGCTCGTAGTACATTTCAGTCTGATGGAGGAATGAGATGACCTTATTCGTTGGAGCTCCTGGCGTCTACATCATGGAAGAAGCAGGGCCAAAGACGATTCAACCTGTAGGCACTAGCGTGGCTGCATTCATAGGGCAAGCCCCCGATGCCGGGGCACACCTAAACGAAGCAGTAGCCATAGACAATTGGACGAAATTCTGCGCGGAGTTTGCAGTAGGGGACAACGCGCGTAGCACCTACCTTTCCCATGCCGTCTACGGGTTCTTGCAGAATGGTGGGGGCCGCTGCTTCGTCGTAAACATGGCGGATACCGAGCCTATTGCTGGGCGCACCCAGCCGCAGCGGAGTGGGCTGAATCTGGTGGAAGAGATTGAAGAGGTGTCCATTATGGTCGCACCGGGCCGCTATGACGCCATATCGCACGAGGCCTTGCTATCTTATTGTGAAAAGATGGGAAACTGTGTCGCGATATGTGATCCGCCGCTGGACGTTCCGAACACCGAACTTTTGAAGGTTGTCGAGACAGCCTCGGTTCCAGTGAAGGGAAAGGATAAAGATAAAGACAAGGATAAGGGTGCATCGGACGCCAGTCCGAAATCTGGGGGAGGATTGCGGCCCCGGAGCTCACTTAGCGGCTTTGGCACATTCTATTTCCCGTGGCTATATGTTGCGGACGCCTTGAATCCTAAGGGAGATCTCGTGGCCGTTCCGCCCTCTGGTCACGTCGCGGGAATGTGGGCGAGGACGGACCTAACAAAAGGTGTGCACAGAGCGCCGGCGAACATGACCCCTGCTGGCGCTCTCGGTCTCAGCTATAGGGTCACAAGTGCAGAGCAGGCCGACTTAAACAGCAAGGGAGTCAATTGCTTTCGCTACTTTCCGGTCGAAGGCAACTTGCTGTGGGGGGCACGCACTCTCGCGGACGAAGCGAGCGAATGGCGCTATCTTAATGTACGGCGGCTTGTCATCATGATTGAAGAGTCTATCAAGCGCGCGACCCGGTGGGTGGTCTTCGAATCGAATGACCAAACTCTTTGGAAGACGATTCGCAGCGAAGTAACGGGGTTTCTCATGAATGTGTATCGGGATGGAGCCCTGATGGGTGCCACGCCCGAGGAAGCGTTTTTCGTAAAGTGCGATGCAGAAACCAACCCCCCAGAAAGCATTGCTCTGGGGCAGGTTGTTACGGTCATCGGGCTCGCACCAGTGAAACCCGCCGAGTTCATCATATTCAAAATTGGGCAATATGAGGGCGGAACGGAAGTCAAAACTC
>Ga0307471_100000327_pt1 | contig 24295 bp, 25 predicted proteins | sample atmos_gasesAM3C__2_FD_204566 | JGI IMG/M metagenome (GOLD analysis project Ga0307471, IMG submission 204566) | Hardwood forest soil microbial communities from Morgan-Monroe State Forest, Indiana, United States - atmos_gasesAM3C_515 | ecosystem: Environmental > Terrestrial > Soil > Temperate...
ACTGGTCGCGACTGATGAAGGATTTCATGGTCCGATAGCGGCCAAAGAGGTCCTGAATTTCCCTGTTCTGATAAACGCGCTGCGCCGGGCAAATGACCGCGGTCGGAACCATTTGCAGGGTAGTCGAATCCACGACACGATAGCGCTGGAAGCCTTCGGGCTTCTTGCTGTGGAACATCGCAAAGACGACGCCACTGGGCCGCAACAATTCTGTAAGACTCGCGACAACTTGCTTCACCACAGCTTGCTCGAGATAGTCCAAGAGATCCCAAAGAAGCACAGCATCAAAGGAACTGCGCGGGTATTGCAGATTCTCTTTCATGAAGCGCGCCGCCCGGGCACTGGGGGTCATTTCGAGGGTTTCGCCGGCGGCGAAGTCTTGCTTCAAGCGCGCCTCTTCTTCGTTCAGAAAATTCTTCCACGCGCGGAGAATGTCTTCAGAAGAAACGCGGAACCCACGCTCGATAAAGAAACTCAAAGTCGTTTGCCAGGCGGGCCCGAGATCCAAAAGAGTACCGCGCTCGAGGCCATCCAGGTTCCACAGCAGTTCCTTCAAGCCGTTCGAAAGCCGGTTGGATTCTCGTTCCACGGACGGGCGAGGCGAGCCTGCCTGCGGAGGAGCCGCCCCGGGAGTGCGCGCGCGAGAGGTCAGGTGAATCGGCCCGGCTTCGTGACGCACTCCTTGCGTGCTACCAACCCCAATCCCGAGTTTGTTGAGAAAACTCATCAGTCGGCCGCCGTTCCAGAACCAAGGGAGGTAGTTGCGGCAGCAGCGGCCGCAGCAGTCTTGCTGTCCAATGTCCTGTTCTCAGCCGGCTTCACTTGCTTGCCAGCCTCGACCTTACCCCGCAATATCGCCCCGTCTTCGATAGCCAAACGGTCGGTTTGCACTTCCCCGGTAATCTGGCCGGTGCTGCCGATTTGGAGCTTATCCCGCGCGGTGACTTTGCCTTCGACTCTTCCGCGGACAATGATTTCGCGGGCGATCAAATCGGCTTTCACATTTCCGTTGGGCCCAACAGTCAAGCAGCAGTTCGCGGTGAGGTTCAGTTTTCCTTCGACAACACCGTCGACAAACAAATCTTCGGTCCCGGTCACTTCACCTTTGATTTTGATTCCCTGGCTGATGCTTGCAGCGGCGCGCGAAGAACCTGAAAAAGAATTGGAGGAATCAGAGCTCTGTGACGTACCCAAGCCGGGGGCGGCTGAGGAATTCTCAGCAACTCCCTGAGATTTTGCATCTTCTTTTTTCCACATCGTACACCTCGACATCGAAAATGGGATTTTCGAAGTCGCTCATCGCAGGGCTGGTCGGGAAGCCGCGACTCAGAAGAGCGAACATAATACAGTACTTAGAGGCTGTAAACAAGAAAGGTAGATAGTAAATGTGGGGTGTTTTCCAAAGAACTACCCCAGGGATAGTGGACTTAGTCCTCCCAAATCTACCATTCCTTGAGTAGTTGGTGACTCGGGCCCAGACCTGAGTTCCCAAATCGTAACGATCATTCCCGTGATTTCGCGGATAAAAACCTTGGTGGACTTGCGTTTCTCCCACCAATTCTCGGGATCGAAGTCGCCGTCGCGAGCGCTGGCAACGCGTATCTCTATGTCCTGTGGAAAAATCTGGCGGAAGATATAACGCGCGCGTCGGGTGTGATAATTTGACGTAACCACGATGGCCTTGTGCCATTTTTTTGTTTTGGCCAGTTTGGCGAGGGCTTCTGCTTCTTCCCGAGTGCTGTCGCCATCGTGCGCAAACCGCAAAACTTTGTCTTTAGGCACGCCGCGCTCGACCAAGTCATGCTCCATTAATTCTACAACTCCGGCACTGGGACGCAGCCTTCGCCCGCTCGCGACAACCAGCGGGGCCTTCCCTTCCCTGAATAGCTCAGCCGCACGTGTGGCGCGGTCCGCATAAAAATTATCGTCGCTCAAGACAATGAGAACGTCGGCCTTATCGAGAGGATCTTCGATAACCCAAGACTCCGCCACGAAACGGAAGATCGGATGGCGCACGAAGTAGAGGCCCAGGAAAAAAGTCGTGAGGAAGAGCGAAAAGATCAGCTTGATTAGGATGCCACCTGTTTCGTTCGGCCTCGGCCTGAACTGCTTCATGAATTCGGATCCAACGATCGCAAATTAGCCGCCGCCTGTTCCGGCAGTTCGGCGTTGAAGTAGACTTCCTTGATGCTATAGGACTTGCTGCGTTTTTCAAGGATCGGCAAGATTTCGATGTGCCAATGGTAATCATCGGCAAGCGTCTTCCAGTAGCCCGCCATTTCACCTTTTTTGTTCATCGTGCTGGGTGACGTGTGGAGCACCAAATGGTATGCGCGGGCAACTTTTTCCAAACGCCGGAGAGTTCTTCCCAGAAGTGCAGCTAACTGGCGGCGGTTCGAACCGGGCCGAGGCTGTTCGAAAGTATGATTATGGCGGCGGTGGAGCAGCCAGATTTCGTAAGGCACGCGCGAGGCATAGGGGCACAGGGCATAGTAATCGCCCTGCACGTCGACAATGCGCTTCCCCAGCTTTTCTTCCTGGCGCACCATGTCGCAGAAAATACAGCGCTCTTTGTCTTTGAACCATTCGTGCGAGGAGCTCAACTCGTACTTAATGCGGCGGGGAACAAAGATGGTTGCGGTCACTTGCGAGTGTGCGTGGGGCCACTCTTCCCCGGCGAGCGAGCCCTGGTTTTTGAACACGCTGATGTATTTGAAGCGAGCATCTTTCTTCAAATCGGCGATGCGCGAAGCCCATACCCAAAGGACGCGCTCGATCTCTTCGTCACTGAATTGAGACAATCGGCGGTCGTGCTGGGGTGTCTCGACGACAACTTCGTGGGCGCCAAGCGCGCCCATCTTGTCGTACATGCCTTCGGCTAATCGTCCCGGGTCGCCCTCGACGTGATAGAGCGGCTCAGGGTGCGGAACCACGCGTACTTGCCATGACCCCGAGGCGGGCCAGGTCAAAATGGGGGGAACTTTGTCAATCTTTGCGGGCTCGAGGGGACACTGCTCCGGAGCCTCCACAACGACTTCTCTCTGTCCCAGGATGACCCAGCTTTGAGTGATGGGATCTTTGCGAAGTTCCATGCAATGTCTTTAACGGGTGTAGCGCGCGGGTGTGGGGCCCTGCTCCAAGCGGTGCCGGTCCCAGATGGCTCCTTCACGAGTGTAATAAGCCATTTCGAAATCCTGCGTCAATTCCAAAGCGTCCGTGGGGCAGGCGTCTTCGCACAACCCGCAAAACATGCAACGCGAAGTGTCGTAGGTGAAGTGCGTCAGCACTTTTCTGCGGGTGGCATCGTCTCTCGACCATCCGACAACGATGAGGTTCTCCGGGCACGCTAAGGCGCACAAATTGCAGCCGATGCAAAGCGTTTCGCCGGTTTCCGGATTGTTATTCAGGCGAGGCGCGCCGCGGTACCGCTCGGCGACCATGGGCCGCTCGAGGGGATATTGTTCGGTGACGATTTCCTTCGGATTTTGCATCCGAAAGGTGACGGCGAGGCCTTTGATGAAATCAACTTGGAATAACCGTTCGAGAAGTTCCCTCATGAGATGTAGTTTGTTTCTCCCGGTCCCAATTGTCAAGCAATCTGCTGCGAAATTGCGCTTTTAAGCCACAAATGCATTCTTTGGTTATTCTGCGTGCTATTCTCTCTGCGACATGGATTCCGATGTCCGCTTCATGCAAGAAGCTCTCGAGGAGGCTCGTTCGGCGGCGGCTGCCGGCGAAGTTCCCATCGGGGCCGTGATCGTGCATGATAGCAAAATCATCGCCCGCTCGGGGAACCGCACTATTCGGGATTGCGACCCCACGGCGCACGCGGAAATTGTAGTGATTCGCCAGGCAGCAAAGGTTCTCGGGAATTACCGGCTTGCAGGAACGACGCTCTACGTGACGGTTGAACCTTGCAGCATGTGCGCAGGGGCGATGATTCAGGCGCGCATTCCACGGTTGGTCTACGGGGCAAACGACCCGAAGGGCGGCGCCGTACGGACCAACTTTCAAATCCTGTCGGACCCGCGGCTCAACCACCAAGTGGAAGTCACGCTCGGCGTCCTCGCCGAAGAATGTGCGGCGGTGATTCAATCGTTCTTCGCCGAACGGCGCTAGCACAGCAGGACATAGGCACGGCACATCCATTGCCGGAAAATCGAAGGCTCTGCTACGATGGAAGTTGCAACCATGCGGAGAGGTGACTGAGCGGTTTAAAGTACTCGCCTCGAAAGCGAGCGTGCGGGAAACCGTACCGTGGGTTCGAATCCCACCCTCTCCGCCAGAAAGTTACTTCCTAAGGGCTGATGATCCTTCGTACGGTTAAGCAGGTCCGACGAATTTTTCTAATCCTTGCCGGTTTCACCCTGCTGGCCCTGGGAATCGTGATGATATTCACTCCGGGACCGGGCACGCCCGTTATCCTCTTGGGTCTGGGTTTGCTTGCGGCCGAATTTGTCTGGGCGCGGCGCATCATGGAACGCATCAAGCGCGAGACCGCGCGATGGAAAGACGCTCTGATGGGTACGGAGAAGTAACCTGTTCTGTTTTGGGACGCATCGCCGCGGAAGATGTAGGGCTCAATGCCAATCGGTAGAATAAACAATTCCTACGGTCCTACTGACTTTTGCTGGTCAGCGGAGGAATGATGGCTGCTGAATGGCGAGGCAAATGGGCGCTGGTGACGGGCGCCAGCGCTGGGATTGGCGAGGCTCTCGCGGAGGAGCTCGCCCGCGGCGGAACGAACCTTGTGCTGACGGCGCGCCGCAGAGATCGCCTCGAAGCACTCGCGCAACGACTGGCCACAACCTACAAAATACAAACGCAAGTGTTCCCTGCCGACCTGGCGGATCCCGGCGGTCCGGAAGCCATTTTTGCCTTCACGCGTGACAAAGGAATCCAAATCGATCTGCTCATCAACAACGCCGGCTTCGGCAAATACGGGGAATTCCATTCCGTTGAGAAAGAGCGTCTGCTCGATATGGTTCAGGTGAATTGTTCCGCGGTCGTTCACCTGACGCACCTTTTCGTGCAAGGCATGGTTGCGCGGCGCCGCGGCGATATCCTCATCCTCGCCTCGACCGCATCCTTCCAGGCCGTGCCCTACATCTCCACGTACGCGGCGACCAAAGCTTTCGACCTGCTGTTTGCGGAAGGGCTGGCGGAAGAATTGAAGCCCTATGGCATCCGCGTTTGCGCGCTGTGCCCAGGTTCCACGGAATCGGAATTTCATGTAGTGGCAGGTCAGGACAAATTCATCCGCCGGGGGGAGACTGCCCAGAAAGTGGCGCGCACCGGCCTCAAGGCTCTTGCTGCAGGAAAGAGCTACGTTATTTCTGGGCTTGGGAATTACCTCGGCGCGCACGGCGAAAGACTGGTTTCTCGGCGATTTGTTACGCGGACGGCTGCTCGGATGTTCAAACCCAAAGAAAAATAGAATCTGTCAACGCTCCCAGGCATTTCGCGCGGATAGCAGTCATGCCACATGAATTGTTTTAGTTTGAAGCGCTTAGTCGCTTGCGGCGACGCGGCGCGCCAGGAAGTGCGGGCGATGGTACTCAAAGAAGCGGCTGGTGAAGCGATTCTCCGGATCGAATTGGTGTTTCTTATGAAAAAAAGCATCCATATTCGGATAAGCGCCGCGCAAATCGTCGGGTTGCACCTCACGGGCATAGGTGAGGTAAAAGGTGCCGCCGTTTTGTATGGCGAGGCGTATTAATCGCTGGGTGAGCGCCTTGGTCTTGGCCCATCCCTCCGGCGAGAGCTCCTCATTGATGTAAAGCACTACGGCGAGGGCTTCTTCGCGAGGAGCATAAGAAAGAAAGGATTCAGCGTCCTCAACTACGTAGCGAATCGTCAGCCCCAGAAGGTTCGTCTCGGATTCGCGCAAGACGGAGCGCGCCGATTCCATGAAAGAGAGAAAGCGGGGAATAGGAACGAAAAACTCCTGGATGACATCCGTGTCCGCAGGCGAGTGATAATCAAACATTTTGATCGCGGAGACCGGGGGCCGCATGGCGTTATTGCGAGAGACGAATCCACCGCCAGACGGATGCACGGAAACGAACTTTTCAGCGTGCCAGCGTAGAGTCTTTCCCCAGGAATATTTTCGCGACAGCGCAAAAAGGAAGCGGTCGCGGCGGACATTGCGTTCATGGTCGAGCCGGAAAATGTTCTTTGGCCGCGCGGGCGTTAGTCTCCACTTGGTCACGATGGTGTCGTCGAGAAAGCCATTCGATGCGATAGACGGACGCGCAATGAAAAGCTTTGCGTGCGGATCGCCCTGAACCTTGCGAACAAAATATTCGGGCAGAGAAGCGAGTGGCAGAATCTCCGAACTCTGCTCGTAGACGGAGTTCTCCACGAGTTCCAAATCCACTTCGAGGATGATGCCAAACATCCCATAGCCGCCGATGGCCAGGCGAAACAGTTCGGTGTTTTCGGACCGGCTGGCGTGAACCACGGAGCCATCGGCGAGCATGATACGAAAGCCGAGCACGCTTTGAATGACCGTCGAAAACTGCAAGTCCCGGCCGTGAGCATTGGCGGAAAGCGAGCCACCTACAGTGAAATTGTTGTCCGACTGCATGGCCTTCACAGCCAAACCTGAGGGATTCACGCTGTCTTGAATCTTTTCCCAGGTGATGCCGCTTTGCACGGTGATTCGCTTGCCACGCACGTCCAAAGAGATGACGCGATCGAAACGCTTTAGATCGAGGGCGACAGCGCCATCCAGAAAGGCATGACCTCCGAGATTGTGGGTGGTTCCCATCAGGCAGACCGACAGATTCCGTCTGCGCGCTTGTTCCAGGACTTCGCGGATTCCGGAGATGGTGCGGGGCGAATCAATCGTTCCCAAGAACGCTGAGTAAACGCGGCGCGCATCAATCAGCCGCAAGTGCGGAGTTTTTTTCTGGATTTCATGGAGCGCGCCTTGGAGCCGCGCGCGCGCCCGGGTCGGCACCTCGGGATACACCGGAAGATAGAGCAGTCTACGGTGGGCGGCGCGCAAATTCTCCGGTGCCGGGAACTTCCATTCTGGCGGAGGCGCGATCACCGAAAGTGCGGACCCTGCTGTCGTGGCGTCGAATCCGTACGTGCGCAACGCAGCAGCGAACCGCTCGGGAGCTTCCACTAGCACAGGAAAAACCCAGTAGCTATGGAAAGCCGCTTCGCTGCCGAGGCAGATCATTCCCGGCGGAAGGCCACGCGCGAATTGTCTTCCCACTTCCCGGCGCTCGCGGAGCCGCTGCGTGCTGAACGTCCGCAACCGCCTCAACAAGAGCGCGAGGAGCGGAGCCGAAGGCTGTTTTCGAATCAGCGCCAGATCCTCCTCCTCATCTTCAGGCGGAAGATTCCGCACTGCGTTAATCACCTGGTCGAAATCCTTATCGAGCCAGACACAGGCACGGTAAAAAAGGCCATAGAGCAACGGAATCGTAAACAGCTTCACGAGAACATGCGTGAACGCCAGATGGAAGTATTCCGCGCGCGACTGCACGGGATAGCCGCGCTGCAGCGAACGCATTTTTTTCAGAAGCTGCGGATCCTTGAGCACGATCACCGCGCCCACAAGTGCCGTGGCCGTCTTAATAGAGCCAAAACTAAACATCGCGGCATCCGTCTCCGGATGCCCGGTGTAGTCCATTCCTGTAAAGGCTTGCGCGCAGTCCTCAAGGACTAAGAGTCCATGGCGTTTGGCAACCGCGATGAAGGGATCCATTTCCACGCGGCTACCGAAAAGGTGCGCGATGACGACGGCGTGCGTTCTCGGCGTTATGGCCGCTTCCATCGTCGAAGCTTCCGGGGCGAGTTTTGCCAGATTCAAATCCAGCGGAACCGGAACCAAACCGTGTTTCCGGGCGATGTCCGCCATTTCGCGAATTGTGAGAGCGGACATCAGGATTTCACTGCCAGCAGGCCATGCTTGTGCCTTCAAGAAAAGATCGAAGCCGGCACGCACGGCAAAAGTGACCAGCGCGGGACGGTCAGGAGCAAACGTGCTGCAGATTTGTGCTTCCGACTTCGCCGCATCACCAGGAAAAAGACACCGCAGCATTGCGGCGGCAAGGTCGCGCCAGCGAATGTCCAGTTGCTTTCGTGGATACAACAACAACTTGCGAAGCGCCATAGACGTGAAGTGCGGCATTCTATACCAGCACGACCAAGGGTGCTACACACAAGACTGAACGGTCGGCGGGCTCGAGTCTTGCAGTTCAACTGATACATTTGTCCCTGTCATGAAGCTAACCCATGTAATCTCAATGACTTCCAGGCGTGTGCCCGGCGTGTCGACACGGGAACCTATTCTTCCTACCGTGGGAATGTACATTTAGAGCCGAGCAGAACGTCTTATAGGAGAGATGCGCATCGCGGACCAGGAAAGAGACGACGTGCTGCTCCGGCGCGCCGGCAAGGGCGACGAGGAGGCGTTTACGCTCCTCTATCGGCGCCATCAGGCGGCGCTCTATCGCTTTGCACTGCGCATGAGCGGAAACGCGTGGTCTGCTGAGGAGATTGTGCAGGACGTTTTTATGACCCTGATGCGAGATCCGAAAAAGTACGACCCAGCCCGCGGCACTGTTGGCGGTTTCCTCTATGGCGTGACGCGCAACCGCGTTTTAAAGCATCTCGAGCGCACGCCGCAACGGGAAGTTTCGCTGGAAGAGAAAAATGAGAACGGCACAGGCCCGGGAATTGTCTTGATGGATGCAACTACGCCCGCAATTCAGGCGGAGAAACGGGAACGCGTGGAACAAGTATGGGCCGCGGTCCTGGATTTACCAGCAGAGTTTCGGGAAGCGGTGGTGCTGTGCGAGCTGGAAGAGCGGAGTTACGAAGAAGCGGCGCAAATGATCGGCTGCCCGATTGGCACGATCCGCTCGCGGCTGCACCGTGGGAGAACTTTGCTGATGGCGCGGCTCGAGATGCTGAGGGACGCGCCCCGGCGCGCGCCCCTGCCACGGCAGGCAAGCGTTGCAAAGTGAATGGATTTTGCTGGACGAAGGAAGTGGGAGATGACGTGCAACGAATTTGAAGAGATGGGACTGGATGCGGAGCGCGACGCTTCGTTGACCGAAGCGCAACGTGCTGCCGCTGCGGCTCATGCGGCTTCCTGTTCGCGCTGCGCGGCGCTGCGTGATTCTTGGGAGGCCACGCGACTCGAGTTGAGCCCGCTCGCGGAGGCGACTGCCACACTGGATGCCCCCGCGCGCGTCGAGATGCGACTTCGCCAGCAGTTTCGCACGCAATATCACGCTCCCAAGGTGCGCCGCACCGCCGTCGTGGCCGCCTGGGGCTTGGCCGCGGCGGTGGTGCTTGTGGGCGCGATGAGCTGGGTGAAATGGAGCAGCAATCGGCAAAACCATGTTGCTGCCAAACAGGACTCGCCTGCCTCGAATCAGGGTTCGCTCGGGCAGAATGCCGACGACGATTCACAAACCCTTGTGGCCGACAATGAATTGAACGACTTCACTTTATTGCCGGGAGTCCTGCCGGCAGAGACAGACGGTTCCGCCATTCTTAGCGTTCGCCTGCAGCGTGGCGCACTGGGCGCCCTCGGCCTGCCGGTAAACGAAGACCGCGCCGCCGAATGGATTCAAGTGGACTTGCTCGTCGGGAACGACGGATTGCCGCAGGCGGTCCGCTTGCCCGAATAAAGACAAACAAATTTTTGCAGGTCGGGAGAGAAGAGGAGAAGAAAAGTATGAATCGCAGATTAATTGGGACCCTGATCCTCGGGTGCGTGTTTGTGCTCTACGCTGGAATCGCCAGAGCCCAGCAAACACCACCGCCTCCACAGCCCCACGGCGCAATGATGATGCAAGCCCCGCCGGAAGGCGATTTTCTTCCGCCCCCCTTTGGCGAACGCATGGAGCTGCTGGGTTTCGCGGGAATGCATGGCGGAAAAGTTGTGACGAATGCGCCGTTCTGCGCAACGGCGACCACCACGCAAATGCTGGCCGACGGGAAGACCAACATCACGCGAACGAGCCTTCTGTGTCGCGACCCTCAGGGGCGTGTTAGCAGGGAAATGACGCTGCCCGGAGAGTCGCATCCGGTCGTGCTGATTAGTGACCCCGTGGCACACAAGCACTACCTCCTTCGGCCGGACCAGAGAGTCGCTTACGTTTACGAGATGCCAAGCCGCGGGATGAAGGGCGGTCCCAAGGGGCTCGGAAAAGGTGGGCCGGGCAACCGTCAGTGGAAAGGAAATGCCGAAGCGAACGTGCAGAAATTATCGCTCGGCACGCAACCGATTAACGGCGTGAGTGCGGAAGGAATGCAATATACGCGGACCATCCTTCCTGGGCAGATCGGGAACGACCAGCCGATCGTGATCGTTTCCAAACAGTGGTACTCCCCAGAATTCCAAACGGTGATCATGAGAACGCACAGCGATCCGTGGTCCGGGACCGTCACGTACAACCTGATTGGCATCCAAGGGCAGGCGGATCCGGCGAAGTTTACCGTTACGCCCGACTATACGGTGAAACAGGGCGGCCCGCGTGGTATGCGGAGATTTCGTGGTGGTCCGCCAGCGGACGCTCCGGCGCGGCCTCCATCGAGCAACTGATCCATGGCGTTGCTGCCGATGACCGCTAACGGCTAACAACGATCTTCTCTCCTGAAGACGGCACGCCCTTTTCGCGGCAACCCCCATCGCCGCGGAAAGGGCGCCGCCGTTTTTGAAGTCAAAGAGTGTAACTAAATGATGCTCAATTGGAGAAAAAGCACCCTGAAGCAGGACTCATCCAGGCGCCAAGGCCCGGTCGAGAAGCTCGACGACGTGGAGGACGTTCTGGTTTGTTTGATGAAGAGCAACGCCCGCGCGGAGTTGCAAAACACAACCCGGGTTGGCAGTAACGATGGTTTGTGCGCGGGTGGATTGCGCGTGACGCATTTTTTCTGCCAACAATTGCAATGAAGTTTCGGTCTGGGTGACGTTGTAGGTTCCCGCAGAGCCGCAGCAGATTTCTGAGTACGGCAATTCCACAAAATCGAGATTGGGAATCGCGTGCAACAGCCTGCGCGGGGCTTCACGGATTTTCTGCCCGTGCAGCAGGTGGCAGGAATCTTGATACGTCACGCGATGGCGGAGCGGATAGAGTTTGGCGGTAAAGCCTAGCTCCGCAAGAAACTCTGTGACGTCCCGCGTTTTTGCTGCGAAACCACGCGCCTGGTCATATTCGGGCTCGTCTGCGGAAAAAAGATGGTGGTACTCCTTCAGCGTGGAGCCACAACCGGCGGCGTTCGTGACAATAGCGTCAAAATCGTCGATCCGAAACTCCGCCAGGTTCTTTCGCGCGAACTCGCGTGCCGCATCGCGAAATCCAGCATGAGCCGAGAGCGCGCCGCAGCAAGACTGCTCCCTTCGAACGACCACTTCGCAGCCATTGGCCGTGAGCACGCGTATGGTGGCTTCGTTCAGCTCGGAAAACGTGACGTTCGCGATGCAGCCTGCGAAAAACGCCACTCTCGCGCGGCGTTGGCCTACGGGAGGAAACGTCGAGCCAAAACGCTCAAAGAAAAATGCACCGTCGATTCGCGGAAGAAGCCGGTCGCGTTCGGCAAGCCCTAGCAGCTTAAGAACGCCAATGCCGCGTGCGACGGTCTGCAGACCCGACCGTTGATAGAAGCGGAAAAGCCGCGCGGCATCTTCGATGAAATGAGGGGCGGAAAGAAAATCGCGAAAAAAGAAATTGCGCGCAACGTGAGCGAACCAGGACCGCTCGTAACCGCGTTCGATGCGGGCGCGCGCATGCTCGACCAGCTTTCCGTACTCGACTCCTGACGGGCAGGCAGTTTCACAGGCGCGGCAGTCCAGGCATTTGTCGATGTGATCGACGAATCCGTCGCTGATTCGCGCGTCTGGCTGCGCATAGCCGCTAAGCTCGCTCTCGAAAACGTGGAACATTTGCTGGATACGCCCGCGCGGAGAATCCGCCTCGAGATTCCAAAGGCGATACGTGGGGCAAGCATTCAGGCAAAGTCCGCAGTGAATACAGCGCGTGTAGTCCTCGTAGATGGGTGACGGACCGGAGATGAAGTTATGTGCCAACCGTTCGCCTGCTAAGCAGGATGATTCTACGGAAGTTCCGCGGAAGTGACGAGGGGCGATATTCAAGGGCAGCGAACCGAGAAAAGTCTAGGTGCTATTGCTGTTGCGGATTCTGAGGCTGCTGCGGATTTTGCGGATTCTGTGGCGGATTCGCCGGATTCTGGCCGGGTTGTTGGCCAAACGGACTCTGCCCTGCCGGCTGACCGATGGGCTGTCCAATCGGCTGTCCCCCGAGGCCTGTTCCCGTCTGCATTCCGGGCTGGCCCATGCCAAACGTATCTTTCGACGGGTCCCAGATGAACTCGAAGAGCCGGTAATTCTTGGCCTTATCGTATACCATCACCGACTTCTTGTTGATCTTGCTGCCCACTCCAATAATGTTCCCTCCCATGATTGTGGGCGTGTCGCCATCGGGGATTGGGGCGTCGCCACTTGCGCCCGTTGACTGATCGGCGGAAACCGCTGGGCCCGTCGTGGCTGTAGGATTCGATGGATTCGAGGAACTCAAGGGATTGAAGCCCGAACCTGTGGAGCTTGCCGGCTGCGTTCCCCCTTGGCCCTGGGGATTGAGGCTGCCTACTTGCCCAATTGCCTGCCCCAGGACAGACCCGAACCCACTGTTTGGAGCGCCGGGCCCGGCCATGGCAGCAGCGGGTGTGCCCATCCCTTGAGCTTGGCCAAATTGCAGATTCTGCGGCTGGGGCTTAAGGCTGCCAATGAGCTGACCTGCTGGGCCAACATAAATGAGCCTCCACGAACCGTCCTGCGCGTTCATCGGGTCCCTGTAAGACTGACGCATGAAACGCAGCGAGCCGACTTTGGGCTTGGTCAGGTCGTCGATGCTGGTGGGGAAGCGTCCCAGCTTCCGGTAATACAGCTTGATGCCGCGCGCATATTGCTTGCCGCGCCAAATCATCTCTTTCTCTTTTTCGCGCTGCCCCTCGGTCTTGATGTTCGGAGCCGCCATCGTGGCGAGGATAAGCAGCATGGTGGTTATAAAGATCACCATCAACAGGGCATATCCCTGTTCACGGGGTCTTCGAGATTTCGCGCGGCCCCGTGCGGTCATGGCTGCGAACCTGCTGGTTGTTCCTCGAGCGGCGCCGTTCCGACGCGGCCGGTAGAAATCTCTTCAAATTCCAGATGATCGTTCCCGATTCTGATAATGCGGAAGCGCTTCAATAAAACGTCGCCTTCACCCAAGATTTGCACATCGTCGCCGTCGTGGAAAAAAGCGCGGCGAGAGGTACCGCTAGGCCCCGTGCCATAACCGTAGAATTTCACGTTCGGTGGAAGAGTCAACGGAGGCGGGGCAACTGGTGGTGGTGGCTGTTGTGGGCCATAAGGCTCGGATTTTTTCTCAGTAGGTTGAGGAATCCGGGCCACGGGAGCTGCTGCGGAGCTGAACGGGTTGCGCCCCGTGCCTTTGTACTCGGCTTTACGAGTCCTCTCGATGTCTTCCATGCGAATATGCGGATTGGGAACTTGAATGATGGGATCTTCCTGAAGGTTTGGGCTGGCATCAGCGGTTACAACGCGCTTGTCGTGGAAATTCCATGCCCACACAATGGCCGCGGCCACGATCAATATAAAAAGAACGCCGATTTGTCGCTTCTGGTTCATGCCCCCGCCCGAAAGTACGTCTTGAGATGTAGCCCGACTTTGATGACGTTGGCAGGCCCTTTATTGTCCTTTTGCGGGGCCAGCGCCAAGGACTCTACCTCATAAATATTGGACGAACGTTGCAGCCCGTTCAAGAAAAGAATTATGTTCTTGTAGTCCCCCTCAACGGTCGACTCCATGGCCACCTCGATCAATCCGCGAGCAGGAACGGGCGTCGGCTTTAAGCCCACATCCGGAGGCCGCACGCCGCTCTTTTTTGCGATTTCATGGAGTTCGGACAAAACGGAAGAATACCCGGTGCTGGCAGGCAGGAGCATGTGCTCGAACTTCTCGCAATCCTTCTGCGTGTTCGGCATGTCTTCACGGATTTGCTCCGCTCGCGTTACCGAGGCCTTCAACTTCTTGACGTAGTCTTCCTGTCTAACAAATACAGGTCCCGTAGTCAGAGGCTGTGAGGTAAGCTGATAACTATAGCCAGCCAGAGCCAAATCGGCCGCCACCAGGCAAATTACTCCGCCCAGGATGGCCCGTTTGCGAGTTGTGAAATCGCGCGCCATCAAGTCCCCGAATAATACGTCGATAATTGCACCACTCTTTGGTCGTTGACCGGGCCGGGTGTTGTCGGCTGAACGTCGCTGTGAATCTGTACTTCTGAGAATTGCTTTGAGGTTTCCAGCGCGCGCATGAACTGCAGTTTGACGTCATCGCTGGCCGCGCCAAAGGTCAAATTCAGCTCGACGTGCCCGGAAGCCTGCTTGGGCTCCACGCTGATGATGTGCACGCCGCCTGGCAAAATGTGCTCCAGGTCCATGAACATTTTTGTCCAGTTGAAGCTGCGCACCGCGATGATGCCATTAATGAAAGCCGCGCGGTCGTGGATGTCTGCAACGCTTTTTTGCTTGAAATACCGCTCCAGTTCCCGTCGCCTTGCCTCGTAGTCGGAGCGCTCCTCGTTTATTTTCGCCGTGCGCGCAAGGACCTCGGTCGCCGCCCTGCGGACGGAATAAACGTGCCATCCCAACGCAAGAAAAACGGCCGCGGCAACGAAGGTAGAAAGGCTCGCGCCCGCCAGGAAACGCCTGTGCGATTCCAGCGGTTTCGTCGCTAAATTGAGCCGAACTTCCATTCCTGCTTGCTCCCGAAACTCAAAATCCTTCTCAGCTTCGATGCAACATCCAGCCTACCAGCCCATCCAGATCACGGTCGGCCAACTGGCGCGCTTCGTCTTTGATGATTCCTTCCGAGTGCGCGGAATTCAATAGGGACTTTACCTCACAATGAAATTCCCGTTCCAGCAGTCCGGAAAACTCACCGAGCCTTATGCCCAGGCCGGCAATCCGGACCGAGGAAATCCCCTCATTCCACGTGTCCTGATAGTAGGCTGCGACCGGAAAAATCTCCTCCAGCAGCATCTGCGGGGTAAGGCTTGCGCCGTGCGCCGGGAGTTCCGTGCAGCGATAGCCACAAAGCAAGCCAGATCGCACGATGGCGGTGGTCAGGGCGGAGCCCGAAATGCGAGCCATTAAAACGGGCCTGCTACCATCGAGCAGCGAAAGGGCTGCCAGGGAGGAACTCAGCACCACGCCCGGCCGCAATCCGACTCCTTCAGCCAGCGATTCGTATTCGCGAATAATGCGCAGCCTCGCCAATGCTGTAACGATATCCACGCCCGCATCGCGCGGGGCCTGCCGAAAATAAGAGATGACGGTTTCGTCGGCCTCAAACGGCACGCTTTTTTTCAGCTTCCAACGCAACAGCGGAATCGCTTCTTCCGAGGAACGCGGGAAATCCTCGAAGTGCTGCACAAAAACACGGATTACTGGATCGGGGAGAATCAGAGCGACGTCCTCGGCCTTCGTGCGAAGCCGGTCGCAGGCCTTGGCCACCGCGTTTTTTGCCGCTCCCGAATTCACCAAATTCGCCTCCACCGCGGAGGGAACCACCGCTCCCGGCGGGAACAATTCCACAGCAAAAGCATCCGGCGCACCCGAGCGCCCCCATCGCGCCACGGCAACGCGATCCGATGAAATCTCCATGCCCACGGGAGGATGCGGGATGGCATCCAGCCAGCGCGTCACACGGCGCGCGAGCCCGCTCTTATAAATGCCTTGACGAACTGCTGTAGCGCTACTCATCGACGAACGTCACCTTGTTAATTTCCTTGATGCTGGTAATACCTGATTTCACTTTCGCAAGTCCGCTTTCGCGCAACGTGGCCATTCCTTCTTCGCGCGCGGCTCGCTTGATTTCCGAAGTCGGGCGACGGTCCACAATCATTTCGCGGATTCGATCAGTCAGGTCCATCAATTCGCAAATCGCCGTCCGCCCGTGATAGCCCGTACCGGAGCACTCCAAGCATCCAATGCCTTCCATAATGGCCACACTCCCCCACACCGCGGGATCGAGGCCAGCTTCTTTCAGATCTTCCGGAGCGTATTTCTTGGGCCGCTTGCAATTGGGGCAGATGACGCGCACGAGGCGTTGCGCCAGGATGCAGTTCAGCGCGGATACAAAGTTGTAAGGCTCGACGCCCATATTGACGAACCGCCCGATGACGTCCGTCACGTTGTTGGCGTGAACCGTTGTAAATACCAGGTGGCCGGTCAGCGCCGATTGAATGGCGATTTGGGCCGTTTCCTGGTCGCGAATCTCGCCGACCATGATTTTGTCCGGGTCGTGCCGCAGGATGGAACGCAAGCCTCGGGCAAAAGTCAGGCCTTTCTTCTCGTTGACAGGAATTTGCGTGATGCCGCGCACCTGGTATTCGACAGGGTCCTCAATCGTGATGAACTTGTCGTCGTCGCTCTTGATTTCATTGATGGCGGCATACAGCGTGGTCGTCTTGCCCGAGCCCGTCGGACCCGTGACCAGCACCATGCCGTAAGGCTCATGAATGTACCGGCGGAAGGGATAGAGTTCTTCGGCGGAGAAGCCAACCACGTCCAGGGTCAGGTTCGCAAATTTCTCGGAAAGCGTTTCTTTGTCTAGCACGCGCAGGACGGCGTCTTCCCCGTGGCTTGCGGGCATAATCGAGACGCGCAGGTCAATGTAACGACCCTTGTACTTCACGCGGAAGCGGCCGTCCTGTGGAACGCGGCGCTCGGCAATATCCAGTTCGCTCAAAACTTTAATACGTGACAGCACAGACGAATGATGTTCCTTCGCAATGGGCTGCATGGCGTGCTGCAAGACGCCGTCAATGCGGTACTTAACGGCGACTTCCGTGTCGCGCGCCTCAATATGGATATCGCTTGCCCGCCTTTCAAGCGCCGTGAAGATGATCGTTTCCACCAGGCGAACCACGGGACTGGCTGTGCTATCTCGAGTAAGTCGATCACCGGAGATCGTCTCTTCGGTTTCCTCTTCCTCTTTGGAAGCCTGGAGGGCAAACGCTTCCGTGGCTTGTTCGAGAACGCGCTGCGACTGTTCGGTGCGCTTCAGTACGTCGGCGATTTGCCGCGCCGTCGCAACGCGAATCAGCAGCTTCTTGCCGAGCAACAAGGGCAACTCGTCGCTGCTCTGAACCAATCCCGGATCTGCAGCGGCAATCGCCAACACGTTGTTGTGCGTTTCGAGAGGCACGAAGTTGTAGCGGAACATCAGGTCGGCGGAAATCGTGCGAATCAACTCCGGGTCAATGCGCTGTTCACGCAGGTCGATGAACGCGTATCGGTATCTTTCGGCAAGCTTGCGGGCAAAATCGCGTTCGCGCTGTTCATCATCGTCGCCCGGTGGCCCGGGCGCTGGAGGAACTGGTGGAAGTTGATCCGTGGTAGCCATAACTCCTACTTTGCCCCGTTGATGGAGAACGAAAAGATTGGCAGATACAGTGAAATCAGAATGAACGCAACGAACAACCCCATAATGATGAGCAAAACGGGCTCAATCACGGCGACCAGCGCGGCGAGGCGCAAATTCACTTCCTCCTCGTAGAACTCCGCCACGCTGTTCAGCATCGGCGAAATTGCGCCGCTCGACTCGCCGACTTCAATCATATCCACAGCCATCTGCGGCATCACACCCTGTGAGGACAGCGCACCCGCCAGCGATTCGCCCTCGCGCACCATTTTTGTGGCTTTAGCGACCGTACCTTGCAACAACTTGCTGGTGATGGCTTCCGTGGCCGTTTGCAGGCCGGCTACCAACGGGGTGCCGCCGGTCAACAGTGTCGCCAGCGTCCGGCAAAATTGCGCAACCTGGAACTTCAGCAGCGTGTCTCCGACCAACGGCACGCGAAACTTGAACCGGTCGAATGCCGTGCCGCCCTCTTCCGTGCGGGACCAGAGAAAAACGCCTACCGCGGTAACCGCCAACGCAACCACAAGTCCCACAAAGTACATCCGGTAATCCACGGTCAACGCAATCAAGATTCGCGTGGGCGTCGGAAGCTCGACGTTCAAATCCCGGTAGAGCAGCGCAAATTTCGGAATGACCCCCGTAACCAGGTACGTCACAATGACGGTGGCAACGCAAATCAGCAAAGTCGGGTAGACAAGCGTGGCGATGATTTTCTTTTTCACGCCGGTGCTAACGCGCTGATATCCGATGTAGTAGTCCAGCACTCCCGGCAGATTGCCACTCTTTTCGCCCGCCAGAATGGCCGTAGAGTAAACCTTGGAAAACACGCCTGCTTGGTCCACCGCCTCGGAAAGCGACTTCCCTTCCCGCACCTGATCCCGGATCTGCCCAACGACTGGCCGGAGTTTCGGAGAGGTAGCGCGCGTGGCCAGAAGGTCCAGGGCCTTCAAGATCGGCAACCCTGCCTTGATTAATGTATTGAACTGCTGGTTCAGGATCAGGAAATCCGAGCCGCCCACCTGCCGCCCCGTTTTGCGGCGAACCAGGGCACTCAAGCGTCCGCCACGCGACTCGACGGAGTAAATGTAAAGTCCGCGATCCGCGAGCTTTTGGCGCGCTTCGTCGAGAGTGTTGGCGGCCTCAACGTGCGAAAAGACACGCCCGTCGGCATCCGCCACGCGACAGACAAATTCACCCATAGACTTTCAGTTTACCTCATCTACATGATATGCGTAGGGGGTCCTGGGGGTTGGCCGTTCCTGACTGGTAAGGGAGCCATTCCTACGGGGAAGTTTATGGACTTGCCGATTTTTGGGTCGCTCCCAGCTCTCCGTTCACGATGGCGACACCGCGCGGAACCTGGAAGCGAAAAAACGAATCGTCGACCTTGGGATTGAATTGCCAGTTCACGAAGTGAAACTCGATCCCTACGCCTCCTGAATCATTGACTAAGACACGGACGAGCTCCCCGGAACTTTCAACAACTTCCAGATAAACAACATCCTGCGCATCAGGCTGGCCTGCCCCGTTCTCGGCGTCCCTTCCTTCATCGGATTTAGACGCTCCACGCAGCTCACAGTAGAGCACGACGTCCGCAGAATTTTCTGGGGCCCGTTGCGGAGCGTAACCTATTTTATTACAAATCCTCGAAAGCTTCACGTCCCCGGCCAGCAAGGCCAGGGGCGTCCGCCAATCCGTGCTCTTCTTTGCGGGAACGCGTGTAACGGTATGATCCGCGGGAACATAAAACCAGGCATTCTTGCCATCCACAAGGAACACGTTCTTCTCGGGCGACTCGTATTCCCAGCGCATTTTGCCGGGGCGTTCGAAGTAGGCCTTGCCGGCCTCAGCGCGAACCAGCCGCCCACCCTCCGTGTAACGCTCCAAAAACGTAACTTCCAGCCGCATTGCGCTTCGATACCTCGCCTCAAATCGCTTCTGAATCGCGCCAACGGTTGCCTTACCTTGAGCTTTGTCCGAATTTTCGGGGTTCTGCCTACCCCAAAGGGGCCACGCGGAAAAGAACAGGACGACGCACAATTCGAGTTGAATTTTTACACGCAAGCAAACAAGTATACCAGTGGTGCGACAACACAGATGGGAACTGGCGGTCGAAACAGCAGCGCAATGTCTCTATGACAAACTTTCAGTTGCCGACCGGCCCCGAGGTTCCAGCAACTGTCGCGACGGCGCCGCAAGATCCCGCCCCCAAACCGATGGGGGCCGCGCCCGGAGTGACATATTTAATCACGCCAGTCGCATCCGAACAGAAGGCGCGAACGCCCGTCGTTTGCACCGTATTCGCGGTGGCGTTGACCTCATAGCCGTTAAATACCCCGCCCACTTGATTTGTTCCCCCTGAAGCAAATGTGTAACCGCTTTTGCTAAAGGGCGCGACACTTATAAGGTCGTCAAGCAAACAAGCGTTGGCTGCCGTCGCACCAGCAAGACACGCGGCGGCGGTGCCGCCAAGGTTGGGAAGCGCCACTGCGTAGCCGCTGCCCCAGCTCGATGCATAGGTTCCTTGTGCCGTATTGATTTGACGAATGGAGGAGACTGCGCTCGACTCATTCGCGGCTATTCTGGACCTGAACAAGTTCGGGATAGCAATCGCGGAAATAACCAGAATGATCATGACAACTATCAGAAGCTCGATTAATGAGAACCCCTTGGCAGCAGCTCTTCCCATCCTTGGGTATGACAGAGGTCCGTGTGTATTCATGGCCCACTCCTTGCCCCGTGCACTTGCGGCGTAAAATTCTCGCCGCGAGTAAAAAGTTGCGCTAGCTTACTCCTGTCATATGCAGAGCGCAATTAATTTAAAGGGCAGGAAGTGGTGTCATTTGATACAAGTACCGACGGACAGCCGAAGGACAGCAAGGCCAGATTTAGGCCAGGTAAGGCGAAGGGAAACTTTGTTCCAAAAGGAAACGGGGAGGAATCGCTTCCTCCCCGAACACGTCCAGATGAGATGTCGAACTCTAGTTGCCGACGATGAGCGTAATCACGGTAGCGCAGGTGCCCGCGCCGGTTCCGATCGCTACACCCGTGGTGTTAGCTCTCAGAACGCCGGTCTGGTCGGAGCAAAACGCGCGCTTGCCAGTCACGTCCACTACGGTCGGCGTGGCGTTCGCCTCAAACCCGTTGTTCACGCCACCCACAGGTGTATTCCCAACTGCCACAAACGAATAGCCGCTCTTTGTATAAGGAGCGAGGCTTAAACCCGTATCGATAATACAAGCCGCAGCCGCCGTCGCATTCAGGCATGGCGCAGCTCCTCCGAGATTGTCTATAGCGGGTGCGTAACCTGCTCCCCAACTCGATGAATACGTCACTTCCGCAGTGTTTATCGTTCGGATCGAGGAAACCGCGGACGACTCGTTGGCCGCGATCTTGGAACGCAGTAAATTCGGGATGGCTATCGCTGCGATAATCAGGATGATCGCCACAACGATGAGCAATTCTATTAGAGAAAAACCTCGCTGCTTGTTCATAGCCTCACCTAGAGGGACTGGACTCCTATTGGGGCTCTTGCAGACCACTACCAACTACTAGAATGAGCACGCAAGATGCCAAGGAAGAACCGTCCGTACTGTCCCGTTTCGGAACTCTTACCGCTGTCGGCCTCTTCCCCTAGGATAAATCTAGTGGTCTGGCACAAAAAAAGGGAGGAAGCGAACTTCCTCCCTTTTCCAGAGAAATACTAGCTAAGCGTTAGTTGCCGACTGGGCCGGAAACGCCAGCCGCGGTCGCAACAGCCTGGCACGCACCAGCTGCCACGCCAATCGCCGCGCCGTTCACGTTGAACTTGAGCACGCCCGTCTGGTCGTCGCAGAAAGCGCGCACGCCAGTCGTCTGGAACGTTGTTGGAGTGGCATTCACTTCAAAGCCGTTGTACACGGCGTTCACGAGCAAAGTGCCGGCGGCGTTGAACACATAGCCGCTCTTCGTGAACGGAGCCTGGCTCAAGAGCGGGTCGATCAAGCAAGCCGCCGCTGCGGTCGCAGCAACGCACGGGGAGGCTCCACCTAAAGACGGCAAGTCAATGGAGAAACCGCTGCCCCAGCTGGACGAATACGTTACTTCCGCGGTGCCGATCGTGCGGACGGAGCCGACGGCCGATGATTCGTTAGCTGCGATCTTCGAGCGCAGCAAGTTCGGGATGGCGATAGCCGCGATGATCAGAATGATCGCCACGACGATCAAAAGTTCGATAAGGGAAAAGCCCTTCTGTTTCTTCATGAAGTCTCCTTGAAAGGTTGTGACGTGCGTAAGAGCACACGCTGGAAAGGGAGCAAGGAGCCTGCCAAAGCGAACCCGCAGCCCTCTTTGCGCCCCAAGTTGAACAAGTGCTTCTTTTTCTTGTGGTTACACAAACCCGAAGAAGTACTAGACGAGATCGGCAAGCCACCCGAGCGGCTAACCAGCCCAGATGGATGCCACTTTGCGTCACCCCTGGAAGACGCAAATCGTCATAGAAAAACGAGCCTCTTCCGGCGCTCACTCTTTGGCGAATTAGCTCACAAAGGTTGGCTGTAGGCGCTTCAGAGTTTGCGGTCCCGAAAAGACCCAGAGCAAGCCACGAACCCTACAGCGTCGCATAGGATTCATCGCCAGGAACAGTGGCAAGGGGCGGGAGGGGTGATTTCCTTGGGCTCCCGGGGTGTGACCGAGGATGTGGAACTTCCGAAGGAACTCACCCCTGTTACTAGCCACAGCATTGCGTTTGTTGGGGCTACTTTGCTCCTACGCGGCCCCCGCTCAATCCGGTGAACACCTGAATTCTTCGTCAGGTGAATCCGGTCGCGGTCATCGGGCAACGTTAAGCGGTTTCGCTTTTTGAAACTTAAACGGCAAAGCTTCAGTTTTCAAGAAACGCAGATCCGCTCCACGGCCTTTGATTCCAATGGTGCAGCTTGGTTCCCTGCTTTCGCTCGCTCGTTTAGCCGCGCCTGCAGCGTCTTCCCACTCCTGGTACACTCCGAGGAATTCTTGCAAGTGGATTCGCCAGTCGCCACTGCTGCTTACGGGCGGTGGCGGTCGTCGGGGGCGGCAGCGATGCCGAGGCGGCGAAGTTCGTCCTGATAATACTTCCTGTGCAGCACGTCCCACTCTTCACTGCCTTCCAGGATTTCTTTCTTTTGCGAGGTGATGCGCTTACGGACCTCCAGCTCGATTTTTTCCTCGTCGCGAAGCATGGCGGTCATGATCTGCACGATTTGCTGGCGAATCGTGTCGCGGTCGTCAATGAATTCCACTTCGTCGCTGGCCACCAGCACATCAGTGATCTGGTGGGAGAGTCTGACAATTTTTTCGCGGCTCAGTCGCATGCAGATTCCTTGGAAGAACGAAAATCGAAATTCGGAGATCGCTTCAGGGGCGCTGGGCGCCCTCGGCCGAAGCCTAGAGTCCACAGAGCCCCATTGATATCCCTGACGGTGAAGTCGGGCCTAAAGGCCCGCCCCCCAGAAGATAAAGGCAAAAAGCAGATTCCTCGTCGTTCCGCCTGCCGGCCGCAGGCAAGCTCCTCGGAATGATGGGCCTTGCTTCCTTTCTCATCGCAATACCAGCTTGCGATCTCGCGCCAGGTGCTGCTTCACCTTCTTGTACATTTCCTGGTAAGAGACGCCTGTGCTGCGCATCTCGTCCTGCCGCTCCACGAGGATTTGGCGCACTTCCTCGTTCAGCCGGTCTTCGACGGTCAACTCTTCGAGCATCCGCTGGCGCACCCGCGTGGAAACCGCCCCTTGCGCTTTGGTCTCAATTTGCCCGCCTTCCACCAGGCGCTTCACGACTTCATTGGCCATGTGGGCCACAAAATCCCGTACGAGCAGCATCCCTATCCGTTCCTCGCGTAAATGTAAGCAAGTCAGTGTACTGGCAGCGTGGGGAAAGTGCAAGAAAACGACCTCGAAGCTCGAAAAGCAAGATTCGAAACCCGGCTGAAACCGCCCAGAAAGCGGAAACTGAAAAGCAGGGTTCAGGGAAATGGAGGAAATACGTGCGTTGACCCCCTCTCATGCTTCCGGTACGATGAATTTTTGTGGGCGCTTAGCTCAGCGGTTAGAGCGTTCGGTTTACACCCGAAAGGTCGTCCGTTCAAATCGGACAGTGCCCACCACTCCTAACCTTCCCGCCGGGATTCCCCGTCCGGTCGTACCGTAAGAGCACAGGACAAGCTGGTAAGGGAGACTGGCGAAAATCGCAACGGAAACGATGCGCAAGCGTTGCGTTTTATTACGAAATGGAAAGTTGCGAGCGACTGTCTCTTCGCCTATAATTTCATAGTTCGGGCTTCGAAAGATCCATGGCATCGTGACAAGAAGCGCGAACTTGCTCCATTACAGACCTTGCCCGAAATCAAGCATCTGTAAGTTGTTCTTTTCTACGGGGGGACGTAGTTCAGTTGGTTAGAACGCTGCCCTGTCATTCGTTAGAATCCCGCGCTGTCACGGCCCGATCGCGCAGAATCCCCACGTTCCCACGACTGTTTTCAAGCACTTGGACGGATCGAACTGTCTTCTCCAGACTAATCTTGCCAGCCCTGACCTGCGCGCGTCCTTATATATACGTGCCTGTATGGACGAGCGCCCCAGTCGTGCCCGGTTCCCCCGTCCTGTACTAGTCGGAGCCAAGAGCAGATGGTCGATCTGCCCCGCAATTATGCGCCGGCCGTCAGTTCCGGCGGAATCGGCATCGGGACCAGGAAGTTGTTGGCGAGAACGTAGTTGAATAAGTGACCGACCGGCGACGCAAGACGTAGCAGGTCGGCGGACACCCATCCATTCCTATCGGTCCACTGCCATCCAGTCG
>Ga0307471_100000328_pt1 | contig 24293 bp, 27 predicted proteins | sample atmos_gasesAM3C__2_FD_204566 | JGI IMG/M metagenome (GOLD analysis project Ga0307471, IMG submission 204566) | Hardwood forest soil microbial communities from Morgan-Monroe State Forest, Indiana, United States - atmos_gasesAM3C_515 | ecosystem: Environmental > Terrestrial > Soil > Temperate...
GCTTGATTGCTGCAAGTCTTGCAGTCTCAATTGCTATTTTGGTAGTACAGGTAAACTCTGTAATTTTCCAGGGTTTGTATAATGCAATCATACGTGATCAGATAAACTACAGATTTGGACATGTCTATATCACAAGAAATGAAAATTTTATAACAAAATCAGATAAAATGTTGGTAAATTGGCTTGAAAGAATTCCATATGTGGAAGCAGCTGCGCCGCGGCTTGATTCTACCGCATCAATAAATGCAACAGGATCTGGGCAAACAGTTAGAGATTATGACGTTCCTGTAATTGGTGTAGATCCAGTTTTGGATATACAAGCATCAACGATGTATACGACAGTTGGAGATGGACAGTATGTATCTTCAAGAAATTCTATTGTCCTTGGAGCGTTGGTGGCACGAGATCTTGGAAATCCACATGTAGGTGATAGCATAAAATTAAAATTCAAAGATAGAAACGGTGTTGATCAACTTAGACGATTTACCATAATGGGAATTACTCAGACTGCTGGCTCTGTTGGACTTGATAATAGTGTTATAATGAATATTGATACTTTACGAGAAATATTGGGTAGACCTCATGAAACACAATCAATCATGGTTAGGTTAAATGATCCAACAAAAGATCAAGTAGTCAAAGGTCTTTTTCTTAATGCATTTCCAACCCGTTCAGACAACTTTAAAGCTCAAACAATTGAAGAATCTGCAGAACAAACACTCAGTGGATTCAGATCAGGGATTGCATTAATTAATTTAGTTGGGTACTTTGGCATGATGTCTTCTGCTTTTGCTGTTGTAACCATACAAATGATGCAAGTCACAAGTAAGACACGTGAGATTGGAATAATGAGAGCAATTGGTTCAAAAAGAAAAGACATTCTAATGATATTCATCTTCCAAGGAATGGTAATTGGTGCTATAGGTGCCGGTCTTGGTACTGTTTTTGGTGTATCGTATACAGTTTATGCAAAAGAAACACATTTGACGTTCCAAGGCAGTTTGGCCTTAGAGGTATCTTACAACTGGCTTGGGATATTGCAGACAGACATTTTGGCATTTGTACTTGCTATAGTGGCATCAATTTACCCAGCATACAAGGCAACAAAACTACAGCCTGTGGAGGCCATGCGATTTGGCTGATTCAGTTTTAGAAGTACGTAATGTAGACAAGATATTTGGTGAGGGTGAAACTGCTGTCTATGCATTAAAAAATGTGTCATTTTCCATAAAAAAAGGAGAATTCATTTTAATTGTGGGTAGCTCTGGCTCTGGCAAATCAACACTACTGAACATGATTGGACTTTTAGATAGACCTACAAATGGTCGAGTCTTCATCGATGGAATAGATCCTTCTAATCTCAATGATAACCAGATTTCATCATTTAGAAATTCCAAACTTGGATTCATTTTTCAATTTTCGAATCTACTTTCAGATTTAACGGTTCTAGAAAATGTACTTCTTCCAAGACAAATACAAGGAACTGACACAAATGCAACTGAGGAAGCAAAAAGGCTGCTAAAGACAGTTGGCTTGGAAAGTCAGATGAATAAATATGCAAACAAAGTCTCTGGCGGTCAAGCACAAAGAGTAGCTATTTGCAGAGCTCTTATCAATAAACCAGCAATAGTTTTAGCTGATGAACCAACAGGAAACTTGGATTCGGTATCAGCACAGACAACTGTTCAGTTAATGAAGTCTCTTAATAGAAAACTAGGACATACTTTCATAGTAGTAACACATGATCGTCCACAATTTGGTGACGTTGATAAAATAATTACAATCAAAGATGGTAGAATTGTAGATGACGAGATGATGGAGGTTCCAACAGTAAATTGATCTACAAAACCATTGCTATAGCTACCATCTTTCTATTAGGACAAATAATAATCCCAAGCTATGAAAGTGCTCCCGAACATATTGCACCAGGTGTATCGCCTTTTGAGCATGCATATAATGACATAAAATTCCTTGATGCATATTTTGGAACGTCTTCAGGAAAAATTGAAGTGCAACCAGGAGACAAGAATGTACCGTTTACTATTGTATTCTCAAATGTAGGATCAGAAGATATTGCTGGAATAAAGGGGCTGCTTAGTTTACCTGTTGGATTTTCTCCAGCCATTGCTAATGCTAATGCAGGTCTAATAGAAGCAGACAATACCCAAGTTGCAACAAGCGGATCATCTTTTTTCCTGACATTCTTTGTTAACGTTGATAAAAATACAAGTGTTAATTCCTATACTGGAACAGTTCAGGTAACCTATTCTAGAGTAAGGGAAAACGGGGTTCACACCAATTACTTTGACTTTGACTTTAAGGTTCCAGGGAAAAGTATTCTAAACATGAAAGCAGAAAATCAATTCATACAGCCTGCATCGAACAACCAGATAACGGTTCAAGTCTCAAACGACGGTACAGCAGGCCTTAACAACATAGACATTACACTCAATCCACAATCTAATTCTTCTGGGTCATCTAGTTTACAAAATATCGTAATAGATCAAAATCATTGGAACATAGGAACAGTTGCTTCCCAATCCTCAAGTACGTTTTCATTTAATATTTTTGTACCACAGGATGTTACGGGTCAAACTTTGCACATACCGCTGGGTGTAACATACTTTGATGGACAGGGAAATCAAGTAACAACTTCTAGATTGGTAGACCTAATTGTGGGACCAGCAAGCTCAACTTTCGTTGTCAGACTCTCAACCCCTTCTTATCTTATGATGGGAGTTATGCAAAATCTTACTCTTGGACTAGAAAATCTTTCTCCATCCAAGATCTCTGATATATCCATCACACTTGCACCAAGCTCTTCGGATCTTAAAATTCTACAGGATCCAAGGTGGTTCATAACCAACATAAATCCACTAGAAAGAACTACATTGAACATTCCTGTATTTGCTGATCAAAATATATCAAATCAAGCTGTCAATTTTGACGTTAACATCCAGTATACAAAAGATGGTTCCACAGTAATCGAAAAGCAGAGCTTTGCCACTTATATCCGACCAGTAATAGATATCTCAGTTTATGGAGTAGATGTGATGAATATTGGTGGCAAACAAAACATCATAGGTAATATTTTAAATCAAGGAAACATCAAAGGACAATTTGCTACTGTGACTGTACAACCAATTGATAATTCAAAGATCAAAAAATCGGTTCAGTATATTGGAGATATAGATATTGATGCTCCAACCCCATTTAACATACCAATTGACTTTACCGATAAGCCGTTATTTGGAGAAAACAAGGTAGTTGTTAGTGTGACATACAAGGATTCGCTTTTGCAGCCACATACAATAATACAAGAGAATACCATAACTTTAGCAAACCCAACACCACAGACAAATGACACTTCACAACTTCAACTCATTATTCTTGTGGCTATAGCTGCTGGAATAGGAGGAATTGTATTTAAAATACGTAAGGCAAAACTTCCAATCACAAAGAAAATAGCTGAAAATTCAAGCTAAAGTTATATTTAGTACAGGCGATTTTTGTTCATGACTTGGGATGAAATTGAGGTCCCAAAAGAAATTAGACCTTTTATGCTTGTAAACGCTGAAGAAACAAAACTAGGACAAAAAAATGGTTCAGATAAACAGTATCGATATGGTAATTTACACATACGAGAATACGACGACAAATATCTAGTCCATATGGATGAAATTGATCCACGCAAAGATCCACTTGGTCATCTTGTAGTAGATGCTCCAGAGATCTTGATTGGTCTTGCATCAGCATTTTTTGGGGGAAAACAAATTGCATCACAAATATACAAAATACAAAAAAATTCAAAGATTGTAAAAGGTACCTCATTGTTTGGAGGTCTTCTGGCATCAGTCGCGCTTGGCTATATTGGATACTCTCTTATTAAAAAGATTAAAAATTTTTAGGAGGAATCTAATATTTCAAAACTTAGAACAATAAAGATTTTTTTCAAACTCTTACCCCTTATTTTGATTCTAAGAAAAGATAGAAGAGAGTGGGTTAGAAAAGAGGGCAAAAATATCAAGGTTGAAAGATATCAAAAAAACGCTCGCAAAGTTCTCAATACTTTTGTGTCACTAGGTCCTGTTTACATAAAACTGGGTCAATGGCTTTCATCAAGAGCTGACATCCTACCTCAACCATATATGGAAGAGCTTGCAAAACTTCAAGACGATGTACCAGCCGCTTCTTTTGATCAAGTAAAATCAATCATAGAAAAAGATCTTGGACCAATGGAACAAAACTTTGATTATGTTAACACTACTGTTGTTTCCGGTGCTTCACTTGGACAAGTGTATCTTGCAAAGATCAAGGAAAAAGATGTAATTATAAAAGTAAGAAGACCAAACATTGACAAAATTGTAGAAGAAGACATTAGAGTTCTTAAAAAAATTATTCCTGTAGCAATGAAATTTGTAGATCCCAATCTACGATATTCAGCGGAAGCAATGCTTGCACAATTCATAGAAACAATCCATGAGGAAATGGATTATCGAATTGAATCTCAAAATCTAAAGACAATTAAAAGAAATTTTCGTTCAGATCCCAAAGTAATAATTCCTTCTGTAATAGATGATCATTCCACAGAACATGTACTTACTATGGAGTACATTCCCGGAATAAAAATAACCAATGTAAAAGCACTTGATGAAATTGGGTTAGATAGAGCACAGCTTGTAGTTAGAGTACACAGGGTTTTTTTTACAATGCTTTTGCACCATAACATCTTTCATGCTGACCCCCACCCTGGAAACATATCTGTGGCTAATGATGGTTCTTTGATTTTGTATGATTTTGGGATGGTAGGAAGACTAGATAATGAAACTCGTCTCAAATTAATCAGGTTGTATCTGTCCCTTGTTGAAAAAGATCCACCACGAACTGTCAGTGCTATGGATGAACTTGGAATGTTACTTCCTGGTTACAATCGTTCTATAATAGAAAAAGGGATTGCAATGTCAATTCAGACAATGCATGGAACCAAAGTAGACAAAATGGAAGTAAGAGCTTTAATGGATCTTGCAAACAAAACAATGAGTAGGTTTCCATTTAAGCTCCCAAAACATTTGGCACTTTACATGAGGATGGCATCAATACTTGAAGGAATTTATCACACTCACAAAGTCAATTTCAAATTCATCAATGTCTTACAAAATATTTTGGAGGAAGAAAACCTCATTAAAGATGCATATGTTGAAGAGCTAAAAATTTCACTTGGCAAATTTGCAAAATCAATCAACGATGTAATTGCTATTGCACCTGAACTAAAACAATATCTTGAAGAGAAAAGATCTGTTCAATACCAACCAAAAAAATCATCTAGAAACATTTTGCTTTCTGGAAGCATACTCTCTGCAGCTTTATTTATTGGTTCAACAATACTTTATGGAAACAATCAACTTGCAGGAGAACTTGGAATGATTGGTTCTGTAGTTATAATTTTAGCAGCAGTTTTAATGCGAGAACACTAGTTATTCTATAGCAATATCTTTGCCATGTTTTACTGGAATCTTTAAAGTAAGAACACCATTATGGTATTTTGCAGAACCCTCAAGATCTTCGCCTTCATTTACGTCAACCGGAAGTCGAATTTTTTTATCAATTGTATGTGGTCTTTGATGCCAGATTACTGTTCCATCATGATCTGTCTCTCGCGTTGCATTAATTGAAAGGATGTTTCCACGTATTCTTAATTTAATATCTTTTTTGTCAAAGCCTGGCAGATCAATAGTTACAATGATGTTATCATTTTCAAGCTGTACATCTATCGGTGGAAGCACAAATTCGTAAAATTCTCTTGATTTGTTACCTATTTCTTTCATGACTTCTTTTGCCATATAGCGTACCAAGCCCATTTTGATATAATAAAGTCTTTTTTTAGATATAAACCTTATAGTAGATTCATAATTTATCTACTTCTCAATTCAATTACAATCAAATGATTATAGTTATTGAAGGATTTGATCAAGCAGGAAAAAGAACTCAATCAGAACTTTTAGCGAAATCTTTGAAGGCAAGAAAATTAAAATGTAGAATTTTTAGCTTCCCTGATTATACTACACCAATAGGAAGAGAAATCAAATACTATCTTGGTGGAAAAAGAAAATTTCCTCCTCAAGTAATACATTGTTTACTTGCTGCAAACAGATGGGAAAAATTAAAGGAAATACAAGATGCATTATCAAAAAATTATATTTTGATAATGAATAGATATTATCAATCTAATTTAGTTTATGGCAAGACAAATGGTCAAGATCTAAAATGGCTTTTAAATCTTGATTCAGGTCTTCCAAAAGAAAATCTAGTGATTCTTCTTGATGTAAAACCAAAAGATTCATTTTCACGTAAAAAAACACGACGTGATAAATTTGAAAAAGACAAGGAATTTGCACAAAAAATAATTCATACTTATAGAACATTAGCAAAAAAGTTTGGATGGAAAATAGTAAACGCTTCACAAACTCAAGAACAAGTACATAAAGCTATCAAGGAAATAGCTACAAGATATATGAAATAAAAAAATGACAAAAAAATATCTAGAAATTGTTGATCCAATCCATGACTTTATAAGAATTTATGAATCCGAAATCAAAATAATAGATACACCTATTTTTCAGAGATTACGCAGAATAAGACAACTTGCAGGTGCCCATCTGGTATATCCAGGTGCCCAACATTCTAGATTTGAACATTCACTTGGAGTAACACATGTTGCAGGTCAAGCAGCAACAGTACTCAAAGATAAAGGATTTTTGAATTCAGATGATGTCGCAAACCTAAGAATGGGAGGCCTCTTACATGATCTCGGTCATGGACCATTCTCTCATTTATTTGAGGAAGTTTTACAAAAAAGAAAAAAAATCTTACATGAAGAAATTGGTAAGAAATTCATACTACAAACTGAGATTGGAGACTTGCTATCAAAATCTGGTTTTAATAAGAGGTTTCTAGCTGATCTTGCCTTTGGAAATTCTAAACATCAATTTATGAATGAAATCATATCTGGTGGTCTTAGTGCTGATATGATGGACTATCTACCACGAGATGGATATTTTACTGGTGCAGAACATGCTAAAATTGATTTTAAAAGAATAATTCAGTCCCTTGATGTACACGAAAAAAAACTTTCACTTGATAAATCTGCACTTTATTCCTTTGAATCCATGATGATCTCAAGATATCAAATGTTTAAGGCTGTTTATTATCACAAAACTGTACGATCTGCAGAAGTTATGTTGTTAGAATCAATGAGTCTTGCAGATAATGAACTTGATCTTACTTCTACTAATCTTGATAATTACATTAAACTGACTGACGAGCTTGTAATTTCAAAATTAATATCTCTTCCCGAAAAATCTTCAGATCTTAGAAGAGCAAAACAGCTTGCAAAAGATTACCAAGAACGTAGACTACTCAAATGTGTCTTTGAGAAAATTCTTGCACGCCGCGATCTAATCGGTAAAATAAAAACATTAGACATAAAAAAGCAAATCTCTAAAAAATCTAAAATAGAAGAGTCAGAAATTTTTATCGATGTATCCATGACTCCATCTATACCTCTTACGCCTTCAAAAAAAGAATCAGAATCAATAATACTCACATCAAAAAAAGGCACACTCTCTAAGGAAGCATATGAGCTACCAATATCTGAGATACCTCTTGTTTCTGCAATTTCAGGATTTATGAACATCTTACGAGTTTATACAGCACAAAAAAACAGAAAAAAGGTTGAAATTGCAGCACAGATCATCCTTGGTGAAAACAAATTATGAGAAAACGAATTGTTGTAAAACTATCTGGTAGCTTGTTTGGCATGGATGATGAAAAAATACTCAAAGATTATGCCACATTTTTCGTTAGGATATCGAAGATTTATCAACCAATTATTATAGCGGGAGGGGGCAAAATTGCAAGACACTATATTTCACATGCAAGATCCTCAGGTGCAGATGAATCTACACTTGATGAACTTGGTATCGAAGTATCAAGGCTTAATGCCAAACTTTTGATCTATGCAATACAGGATAAGGCATACCCTCATCCTCCAACCAATCTAAAAGAAGTCACACATGCAGCAGATAGCGGATTAATAGTAATAACTGGCGGTTTGCATCCAGGTCAGAGTACCAATGCAACAGCGGCACTTATTGCAGAAAAGGTCAGAGCGTCTGTATTTCTGAATGCTACAGATGTTGACGGAGTCTATGATTCAGATCCAAACAAGAATAAAAATGCAAAAAAATTCAAGCGAATTGAGCTGAAAAAACTTCGTAATATGCTTGTCCACCAAGAATCTGTTGCTGGTAGTTATGATTTGATGGATATTGTAGCACTCAAAGTGATCGAACGATCTAAAATCAAAACACGTATCATAAAAGCAGATATTAAAACTTTAGAAAAAGCAATCAAAGGTGCTCCTGAGGGAACTGAAATTATACTAACCTGACTTTTCCTGCGAATTCAGGCATGCCTGCAGCAATTGCTTTTTTCATAATTTCCCTTGATTCATTTTCGTTCAAAGTTTTAGATTGGGCTTTGGCATATCCCTCCTCATCTACTATTACTGTAATCCAACCATCTGATTTTTGAACAACGGCAACAAATTCCTGCTCACCCACAGGCACAAACGTCCCCTCTAATTTTTTTACTGTGAGTGTAAGCATAGCAAAACCCGCATGAGAAAATAGATTCATCTGAGATTTTCTTGCTCTTTCTTGTCCTATTTTGATAGCTTTATGATACTGCATAAAATTACCTTTCAAACTTTGACTAAAAGTCTTTGCCGCTTAACATTTATGTAAAGAACAAATCCTACCAATAAACCTTGGACAAAAAATTATTGATTGGTGTTGCAGTTGGTATACTTATTGCAATTACAGTTATGATTGCATTACTTCCCAGCTCTGGTTTTTTGAAAAACTTTGTTCAAGAAAATCCTCAGCTTCCTGGAGGACTAAAGGCGGCATCTACCGAAATAAAACCAATAATTGTTACTATTAATAAAACATCAGTACTATCATTTTCTAATAAAGAATCAATCATAAATACAAAATTTGATGTTTCAAATCCAAATGATATTACAGTTATTCTGGAAGCAATAACATATGATCTATACGAAAATGATATCTTAGTAGGTCATGGTCAAATTGGAGAAAGACTTGAAGGTGCCTTAGAAAGTTCAAACTATTACACACTTGTAGAACGTTATACAAACCAACTAAACGGTAAAGTTACTTTAGAAAACACTGGTAATAATCCTGAACTTTGGTCCTCAATACAAAAAAATGATACAAAATGGAGCATTGTGGGTCAGGCGTTCTATAACACAAACACTGTTCTTAGTGGTCAACCCGGTTCAATCATGTTTAATTCTACCCAATAAACTAATTTACAAACAATTTAGGTTGTACAATATTTGAATTTCAATTGATTTATACTTGAAATTTGTTTTTTCTAAAATAAATAAAAAATCATTTTGTTGGATTGTATCTTGATCTGATAAATTTTACCAAGTAAATGAAGCCAAGAATAATCCAGGTAATAATCATTCCAGTCCATAGGTACAAGATTCCAAGATCCACCCATGCAACAAATTGAGAGGGAATTATGATTTTTAATTGGTATAATGGAAAAACATAAGAGTTGAAGTCTTGCGTATTCTGATAGATCATTGTAGTTCCACCTGATATCTTGTTGATAATCTGAATGATAGCATGCCAACTAATAAAAAATGTTACAAAAAAGAAAATTGCTTTTTTGCCAATATGTTTTTTATATCCTCTCTTTTCTAATCTTCCAAGTCTTTCATTTACTTTATTTAATTCACTTCGTAATTCGTTTATTGACTCATTACCTGCTAATATTCCTATTTCCCGTCTTTTAGCAGAATCAATGTATGATGAAATTAATGTCTCTAAATATTTTTTATCAGATGCAAAGAGAGTCTTTCCATCTTGAAGCACATTTAAAATATAGTTTAGTCTGCCAACATCACCTTTTCCAGATTCTATTAAATAAATAACAGATTTGATTAAATCGCTAGACATTTACTTTTTCCATGCCTTGTAGTGGATAGCCAATAGGAAATGACCATTCATATTAGTATTAGATAAATCTATCAATATTATCAAGCTCTTTTGGAAAAGGATTTTAATGTTAAACGGATTAGCCTACACTTTTAAGGAAATTAATTATTGGTTCCTTATCTGAATTTGCTAATGAGGCAAACCCTTCCAAAAGTTCTCTTTGAATTATTATAGATTCATCAAGAGCATCTTTAACACTATTTGCATCAAATGGAATTAGGTGATCTATCTTTCCTATACTATATGCTTCTACATATTTTCTAAGTATTGAAGAAATAAAAATTGGTGCAACATTCAAAAGTATTAGCATAGATTTTTTGAAATCTTTATCCTTTGAATTAGAATTCTTTTCAAAAAAATGTTCAATTATTTTTTCTCTTTCTTTTTCCATTTCCTCAAGAGATGCTGCAACAAGTAAACCACCTTCAGTCAGTTGATAATATGGTACACCTTCTTCTTGTAATGCTTTTGGTCCTCGTTTTATGGGCAATCTTCCTGCCTCTTCTACAATTTTAAGAGGTACCAAAATTTCATCCAAATCCCTAAAAATCCCAGAGTAGATGTTTTGCCAAGTTGTTCCGTTTCTTTCAGCAAGTTTGTGAGCTATGGCAGTTCTTGTTTTCTTGGTAGGAATAGTTTCAAGGGCAAGATGCATCACTATTCCTCTTTGGCGTATTGCTTCACCTGTAAGCTCTTTACTTTTAGTCTTGAAGGTCTGGAAAACCGATAGTTGTGGATTTGGCATTTTTTGTTTCATCTTTATCGTCTCAAAGTTGCAGATGCCATTGTTTTGGTTGAAATTCGATTATTTTGTTTAAAAAAATAATGATTTGTAATGCTCATAACGTGTTAGTATCTTAATATGCCCAAATATAACAATATACGTTTTTACAGAATATTAGAATAATTTAATACTTTTTTATATTTTTCATATTATGTTGAAAACTTTGTAGTATTAGTTATAACACAAAGTTAAGTTTTTTCATTAAGGAAATTTTTTCTGTAATCTCATTCCAAAATAGATGTTTCATAAATTATAGCATAACATGAAATGAATTTACATCACCTAGTTTACAATTAGTTTATGTTGATTACCGCAAAGGATGTTTCCAAAATGCTCGATAATTCAAAATTGATTCTAGTTGATGCGAGATCTTACAAAGACTATTCTGAAGGACATGTACCTGGGGCGGTTAATTTGGATTTTTTTTATTATCACTGGTTTGATACCAGTAAAGGTGGCATGAAAGCATTTAACATACAAATGAGAAATCTTCTTTCAATTCTAGGCGTTACCAAAGAAAAAACTATTGTATTCTATGATGATGTTTCTGGAATGAGTGCAGCTAGAGGAGTATGGCTTTTAACTTATTTTTCACATAAGAAAGCTTTCATGCTAGATGGGGGGATAAAAAAATGGAAAAGTCAAGGACTTCCTATTGAAATTAAGACAAATGGATTCAAACCGGCTAAATTCTCTGGCAAAATTAACAAAAATGTATTTGCTGGATTTGAATATATTAAAAAAAACCTGAATAAAATAAAACTTGTAGATGCAAGAGCATATGGAGAATTCAATGGGACAGTAATTCGAGCTGCAAGAAAAGGTCATATCCCAAGTGCAATAAACATCGATTGGATTCTTAACATAGAAGAAGATGGCACCATGAAAGAAAACGAACCTCTTTCCAAGCTCTACAAATTATCCAAAGATGATGAGATAGTGACATACTGTCAAGGAGGATATAGAGCAGCAAACTCATTTTTGGCTCTCAAAAAACTTGGATTCAAGAACGTCAAAGTATATGTTGGTTCATGGGGAGAATGGGGAAATAGATCGGATCTTCCTGTGGAACAATAATTTCTTATCAATTTAATTTTGATTCCAAGTCTAAACTGGTAATTTTATAGAATTCATCATAAATTTAGATCCAATCTTTGATCGAAAAGTAATATTTTTTTAAAAAAATAGATCAGTCAATGTAAAAATTAGCTTAATATAACCTCGCCAAATGAGCCATACATGATGATGCTGAACAAACGTTCAAAATTATCCGCTATTATAATAGTTGCAGGTATGACGATCGCACTTTCTACATTCTTTACAACCCCCGCATTTGCGCAATCCGCAGCTACTAGTTCAGGTTTAACAAAGCCATTGTTAGCTATTGCAGCTGCAATTGCTATAGCTGGAGGTTTGATAGGTACTGGTAATGCACAACAAGGAATTGGTGCTGCTGGTATGGGTATCATAGCTGAGAAGCCAGAAAAATTTGGTCAGGTATTATTCTTCTTTGTCATTCCTGAAACACTTTGGATCATCGGATTCGTGCTAGGAATCATTCTGTTACTTGGCATACTGTAGTGAGAATTTGTAATGAGCATAGAGACCTTTCTCCTTGAGATAGAGAATAGGAAAAAAAAGGATCTTGCAAAACTTAGCAAAGAACTAGATGAGAAAGGAACTACCATACAAAACCAAAGGGATGCACAGATCAAAGAAATTCAGGAATGTTTTGCAAATGAGGCAAAATTAAAATCTGAAAGAGAGTTAGCAAGAATAATAGAGTCAGCTAGATTGCAAGCAAAAAAAATCATGTTTGATGCCATTAACGCAAACTTGGAATCTGCATTTGATGTTATTAAACAAGAAATCAAGAATTATGTAAAATCACCGCAGTACAAAAAAACATTAGAAACCATGGTAAATACCTCAAAAAAAAAATTAGGTCAAAAAATTACTGTTCATTGTAGTGAAGAAGACCGTGCAGTTTTAAAAGAAATGGGAGTGACCATTGGTTCTACAATTCAAACTTTGGGCGGAATAATCGCAGAAAATAATGATGGAACAAAGGAAATAGATCTGACATTTGAAGAACTTGTAAGAACTTATGAAGATGAAGTAAAAGGTTTTCTAACGGAGAGAACATAATGGGAACTTCACAATATGCATCTTCTTTTGGTAGATTGCAAGCAATATCAATGAATTTTCTTACTAAAGATGTGATACAGAATTTACTAAAAGCAAAAGATGACGTTGAAATGGCAAAAATCCTAGAATCAACATGGTATGGACAAGAGATTGAAAAAGCTGCATCTGTTTACCAACCTTCAGAAATTTTAGAGGTTGCATTGAATCGATACCTTGTTCAAATTAATAAAATTGCATTAGATGCAACACCATTTAATGGGAAATCTGCAGTTAGGGCATATTTATCAAAATGGGATATCTACAATATTGAATTGATACTTTCCTCAAAAAGTATGGGCAAAACAATTACTGAGACAGAATCATTTCTAGTCTCTAGTCGCAACGTACCAGCAGGAATTTCTGCAGGTAATATTACCCATGATGAGATGAAAACCATTCTCTCACAAACAAGTGTAGATGGTGTAGTAAATCAACTTGTGAAATACAACTATGGTCCAATCCTAATGCAACACTTGGAAGAATACCAAAAAAGTGGTGATCTTGGTCCTATGATGTATGCATTACAAAAATTTTATTATAAAACATTACTTGAATCTCTGAAATTCTTTCAGGGCGATGAAGGTATGATAAGGGAATTTTTCAGAGCAGAGATTGATAAGAAAAATATACTAAATCTTATGAAAGGTAAAGAAGCAAATTTGGATAAAGAACTTGTAGGTAGACATCTTATCGAAGGAGGAAGGATCCCATTAAATGAGCTATTGGATATCTATGGAGTAAAAGATTCTGCAGAAATTGCCGGAAGAGTGGAAAATCGCTTTTCTTTAATCAACGCGTTAGCACAATACAAAAAGACAAAAAGTTTAATTGATTTTGAAGTGGCACTTGACAAATTCATAAACATTCAGTATGTCAAAAAATTGAAAAATATTGCACTTTCTATTGGAACAGTATTTTACTTTATAATTAATGCAGAATATGAACGTGAAAACATTAAAAGAATTGCATATGGAAAACGTTACAATTTATCAACCGAACAAATAATCTCGATGTTACTAAGTGAATAAAAATGTCTAAACAAAAAACAGAATCAAGTGGAAGAATAGCGGTAATAGGAGAACGTGAGCTAGTCATTGGATATCGACTTCTTGGAATGGACGATACATTTATTGTCAGTAAGGATGATGCTAACAAAACATTGCAAGAACTTTTTTCATCTGGTAAGTTTGGATTGATTATTGTAAGTGAATTCGTTCGTAACTTACTTCCAAGTACATTTAAAACAAAAATCGAGGCATCCATCGAACCACTGGTGTTATTCATGCCGTCATTACAGGGAAACATTCAAGAAGAATCAATATCCGTATTAGCAAAAAGGGTGTTGGGGGTTAATATTCAAGGAAGTTGATGATTAGATGACAGATGGAATAGTTTCTAGAATTTCAGGACCGGTAGTTTTAGCAAGTGGGCTTGAAGGCGCACAAATGTTTGATGTCGTACGAATTGGTGAACTTGGTCTAGTAGGAGAAATAATCCGTTTAGAAGGCAACAAGGCTACCATTCAGGTGTATGAAGATACAACTGGTTTAAGACCAGGTGAAAAGGTCATCAATACAAAACGTCCACTCTCAATGCAGCTTGGGCCGGGACTATTAACTTCAATATATGATGGTATTCAAAGACCACTTGATGTATTAAGAGCACAAAGTGGAGACTTTATCAGCAGAGGAAATATCATCCCTGCACTTGATCAGACAAAAAAATGGGACTTTGTTCCATTAAAGAAAAAAGGTGATCATGTTTATCCAGGTGAAATTATTGGTGAAGTCCAAGAAACTCCATTGATAATGCACAAAATAATGATTCCATATAATGTTGAAGGAGAACTCACAGAAATATCTGAAGGAAAATACAACGTCAATGAAATTGTAGGTTCTGTTCAAACAAATAATTCAAAAGTAGAAATTGGTCTGTCAAGCTGGTGGACTGTTCGTGTGCCAAGACCTGTACTGCGTAAGCTTCCACCAGAAGAACCATTGCTTACAGGTCAACGTGTATTGGATACGTTCTTCCCAGTTGCAAAAGGTGGAACTGCTGCAATTCCAGGACCATTTGGAAGTGGAAAAACAGTAACACAACAACAACTTGCCAAGTGGGCAGATAGTAACGTCATTGTCTATGTAGGTTGTGGAGAAAGAGGAAACGAGATGACCGAAGTTCTTACAACTTTTCCAAAATTAGAAGATCCTAAATCAAAGCGTCCTTTAATGGAACGCACAATTCTTGTTGCTAATACCTCAAACATGCCAGTAGCCGCACGTGAAGCTAGCATCTATACTGGAATTACAATGGGGGAATACTATCGTGATATGGGATATGGTGTAGCTTTGATGGCAGATAGTACATCTAGATGGGCTGAAGCACTAAGAGAAATTTCAGGAAGATTGGAAGAGATGCCAGGTGAAGAGGGATACCCAGCATATCTTGGAAGAAGATTAGCAGAATTTTATGAAAGGGGTGGCAAAGCTATTGTCATATCTCCAGAAGAAAGAGTAGGTTCCTTGACTTTGGTTGGTGCAGTTTCACCTCCTGGTGGAGACTTTTCAGAACCAGTATCACAAAACACACTAAGAGTTACAAGAGTTTTCTGGGCGTTGGATGCAAGCTTGGCATCAAGAAGACACTTTCCATCTATCAACTGGCTTACAAGTTATTCATTGTATGCTGATAACATGGGTGAATGGTACAAAAATAACGTTGCAGGTGATTGGGTTGCCCTAAGAAAAGAAGCTCTAGAAATTTTACAAAGAGAATCAGAATTGCAAGAAATTGTTCAATTGGTAGGTTATGATGCATTACCAGAACCAGAAAAAGGAGTTTTGGACACTGCACGATCAATCAGAGAAGATTATCTGCAACAAAGCGCTTATGATGAAGTCGACACTTATACATCAATTAAAAAACAATATCTCTTACTTCGAACAATTTTAGATTTTGGTAGAAGAGAAAGCGATGCAATAAAGAAAGGTTCAACATCATCAAAGATTGGTGCACTAGAATCAAGAAAAATGATCTCCAGAATAAAATGGACTAAAGAAGATCAGGTAGAGCAACTGGTTAAGGATACAGTGGCCACAATGGAAAAAGAATTCAATACTCTAATGATTGAGGTGACTACATAGGTGTCTGGTGTAGCATTCAAGACACTATCAAAAATTGCTGGTCCACTGATATTTGTAGAAGGAGTAGATAATGCAGCTTATGGTGAAATGGTTGAGATAAAACTTCCCAACGGCGAGAGACGACAAGGACAGGTTCTTGATACCAGACAAGGTTTGGCAGTGGTTCAGGTCTTTGGTCCAACCCTTGGCATGACCACCTCTGGAACTACAACAAAATTCACTGGTGAGACTGCTATGATGTCAGTTTCTGATGAAATGCTTGGGAGAGTATTTGATGGATTAGGAAATCCTAGAGACAATGGACCAAAAATAGTATCAAAACAAAAAGTTGATCTTGTAGGTTCTGGTATTAACCCATACGCCAGAGAGGAACCTTCAGAATTCATCCAAACAGGAATGTCAAACATTGATGGAATGAATACTCTTGTAAGAGGTCAAAAGCTTCCAATATTTTCTGGCTCTGGTCTTCCACACAATTTACTTGCTGCACAGATAGCAAGACAGGCCAAAGTTCTTGGTGGTTCTGAAAACTTTTCTGTCGTGTTTGCTGCAATAGGAATTACAAGTGAAGAATCAAACTTTTTCATTAAACAATTTGAAGAAAGTGGTGCTCTTGGAAGAACGGCGCTGTTTTTGAACTTGTCATCTGATCCTTCGATGGAACGTATACTTACTCCTAGACTTGCTTTAACAACAGCCGAATTTCTTGCTTATGAGCGAGATATGCATGTTCTTGTCATTATTACCGACATGACAAACTATTGTGAAGCATTAAGAGAAATTGCTGCAGCGCGTGAAGAAGTCCCAGGAAGAAGAGGATATCCAGGTTACATGTATACAGACCTATCATCTCTTTATGAGAGAGCTGGAAAGATAAAGGGTAGACATGGTTCCGTAACACAAATTCCTATACTAACAATGCCTGCTGATGATATTACACATCCTATACCGGATCTTACGGGTTACATTACAGAAGGTCAGATAGTAATGAGTAGAGATTTGCATAGAGCAGACATTCATCCACCAGTGGATGTCTTAACAAGTCTTTCACGTTTGATGAATCAAGGTATTGGAAAAGGAAATACAAGAGAAGATCATCGGGGTCTAGCAGATCAACTTTATGCAGCATATGCACAAGGTAAAGATGCAAGATCACTTGCAGCTATAGTTGGTGAAGAAGCTCTAAGTGATCTAGATAAGAAATTCCTCAAGGTTGCCAACAACTTTGAGAGAAAATTTGTCAATCAGGGAATGGACGAAAATCGTTCAATTGAACAAACTCTAGACATTGGTTGGGAGTTACTTAGTGATCTATCTGACTCAGAAATGAATCGTATTAAACCAGAATTCATTGCAAAGTACGGAAGAAGAACCACAAAGGGTGGTACCTAGACTTTGCCATCCGTAATTAACATTCGTCCAACACGCCTTGAATACATTCGTACCAAGCGAAGAATTGTTGTTGCTAAAAAAGGATTGAAATTACTCAAACTAAAACGTCAAGCATTAATTCTAGAATTTTTTAATGCAAGCAAAACTGCTGCTGCATTAAGGAGTGGTTTACAATCTGAATTGGTCAAAGGCTACCAAAGTATCAGACTAGCAGAGATGCTTGCAGGTACGATGAGACTAGAAAATGAAGCAATGAAGATTCCGCAAATAAGTAAATTGCAAATTCAAATAAAAAATGTAATGGGAGTTAGTATACCAAAATTAGAAGGTGGAAAAAGTAATACTGCTATTATTGAGCATATATTGGAACTTCCTCCTTCAATTAATGAAGCAATAAAAGCATTTCAAAATGTTCATAAGATGGTGCTTGATGTTGCAGAAAAAGAAACCACATTACGAAAGCTTCTATATGAGATTGAAAAGACAAAACGAAAATCTAATGCAATAGAGAACGTTTTCATTCCAAGATTACAGGGTGCTGTTAAATTCATCATATTCAGACTAGCTGAGATGGAACGTGATACATTCATCATGTTAAAGACAGTAAAGCGTAAGATGGGTGAAAGAGAACAAGAAAATATTCAAAGGGAGAAAGAAATACTTGCCAGCTAATTTTGCAAATCCACAACAAAGAAAATTCTATTTGATTATTAGAGCATTTAAAATTGGAAACATCTTTGGTACAATTATTATAGCATTGTATGCAGGTAAGCATTTCTTAGGAGTATAATATGTCAACCCAAGAAAAATACGTTCATTCTCTTAAACAAATTAAGGAAGGTGAAGAAAAAGCATGGGCAGAAGTTCAAAATTTCAAGAAAAAAGTAGCAGAAGATATCAAATCTTTTCAAATTGATGCTGACAAGGCAATAAAGGCAGCAAAAATACAAGGAGAAAAATTAGTTGAAACAAGTATTGATCAAGCAAGAAAAAATGCTGAAATTGAAGTAAAAAAAATTATTGAAGATGCAAAAACAAAATCAAAAACCATATCGTCACAAATGGATGAAAAAACGATTCGTGGAATTCTAGATATTTTATTAAAAGGTGTAGAATAATGGTACTCAAGCCTGTCCCAATGACTATGATGGCAGTACTTGGTTTAAGAAAAGACAGACAAGTTGTAATTTCTGTTTTACATGATATGGGCATAGTACAATTGGAACCATTATCTAAAGATGTGGCTCCTATGCTCAAAAATGAACGTGATAATGATCTTTACAGACAAGTCTCAGATCAACTCCTTAGAATTAAAGCATTCAAAACAGTTCTACCTCCTAATGCAGTTTCAAGTTGTCAACGTTTTCCAACAATTGATAACTTGATGCAAGCGGCAAAATCAATCGATATAGATTCTAAAATAGCTTCTCTAGAAAGAGAAAAAGAAAATCTCCTAACTAAAATAAATGAAACTGAAAATAACATGAAACTTGTTGAAGAGTTTTCATTTTTCCCAGAAGATTTCAATGTACTTCAGTTAGTATTAGGCCATTCTTACTTCGGCCGTTTAGATTCAAAACAATTTCCATCTTTTAAGAAAGCGTTAGAAGTAAATAATCTAGACGTTTTCCTTTATTCTAAAGAAGAAAAAGAAGTTACACGCATTGTTCTTATTACATTTCCTAACTTTCCTCCTCATGCCCTTGCTACCGCTGTTCAAGAATATGATGTTAAACTTGAAGCTGTACCAAAACTCAATGGAACAGCAGTTCAATTAAAACAATTATTAGGTACTGTTCTCTATGAACTAACTCAAAAATTAAAAGAAATTGATAAACAACTAGGCGAGATTTCCAAAGAACACTATGCAAATATTGTCTGTATTGAGGAACAACTTGAAATAGAAAACAGAAAACTTGAAGTCATTGACAATCTTGGAGTCACATCTGATTCTTTTGCTCTAGAAGGTTGGATTCCAAAATCAAAATTAGAATCAGTTAAAGCTAATCTAGACAAGCATACCAAAGGAACGATTGTTTATGAATTAGAGACTGAAGAAAATCCACCAACACTATTTGCAAATCCAAAAAGGTTCAAGTTGTTTGAGGCTTTCATTAGATTCTATTCTTTACCACAAGGCAAAGAATTTGATCCTACATTAATTTTCGGTCTTATCTTTCCAGTCTTTTATGGTATGATGGTAGGGGATGCAGGTTATTGTCTTTTTATTCTCCTTGTTTGCAGATGGGTAATCAGAAGAGTAGAGGGTGGAAAACGTAATCTTAACATCATGCCAAAGCCTTTGAGAAAGTTTGCACTTACTATATTGAAACCTAGACAGATGGTTAAATTGGCAAAGGCAATGACTCCTGGTGCTATTATTGGAATAATTTTAGGATTCACATTCAATTTGTATTTTGGATTTCATCTCAATGGCTATCTGTTTAATTATATAAATACGGCACTTGGTATGCAACTTCTCCCTGTTAGTGGAGCAATCTTTAATCCCATTGTAGGATTACGTAAACTTTTGCTAATGAGTGGATATATTGGTCTAGGCATGGTAACATTTGGCCTAATTCTTGGAATCCTCAATAGCCTAAGAGAGGGCGAAAAGAAACATGCTATTGGAAAAGTTGGCTGGTTGGTATTTGGCTGGGGTGTTGTGATGACAGGATTAGCATTAATGCATCATGGACACATCAATCCAATTCACCATGTAGAGGGAATCGGTTACATTGGATTACTTTTAGGTGGAATAGGTTTAATGTTTGTTGGAGAAGGTCCAAGAGCTATTATGGAGTTACCGTCCATAGTCAGTCACATACTTTCTTACACAAGAATTGTTGGAATTCTACTAGCCTCAGTAATACTAGCTGATGTAATTGATTTCATTTTCATAAAAACACTACATCATTCAATACCGTTTATTGTTCTTGGAACAATGATTCTTTTCATTGGTCACATATTCAATATAATAATTGGAGTTTTTGAGCCTGGAATTCAGGGAGCAAGATTGGTCTACGTAGAATTTTTCTCCAAATTTTATCATGGAAATGGTAGAGCGTTTAGACCATTTGGAACTATGCGCAAGTTTACTTATGATCAATACGAATTAGAAATAAAAGAAAAAACCAAAGTCAAAAAATAATTCTGTATCTTGAATTAATTAATAATATTTTAATTCATTTACATCTAGAGTTCTTGTACAGTATCTGCATCTAAGAACAAGACCAGTTTTATCAACTACATCCATTATAGGTTCAATATCTTCACCACTATTTGTTATACAATCTGGATTTGAACATCTGAAAATCCTTTCAATCTCATTTGGAAGAGTCACTCGTCTTTTTTCAACCAGTTTATAGTCCTTGATAATATTTACAGTAGCTTTTGGTGCAATAAGTGCAAGCTTGTTGGTATCCCCATCTTTTAGAAATCTATTTTCAACTTTAATGATATCTTTTTTTGCAACTTTTGAACTAGGTACATTGAGTGCTATTGTTATGACATTACCATCCTTTCCATCTATCTCAAGTGCATTTAGAACTTTGAGACCTTTTCCTGCCTCGATATGATCAATCACAGTACCATTCTTGATTCGTCTTACTATAAGATCAGACTCTGACATTGGAATACTTTGTATAGTACTCATATATATTATTGAACGAGAATGAGCAATTCTTTTTTCCAAAAAGATATTGTTTCAATCCGTGATTTTGACAAGAAAAAATTTGAAACAATCTTTGATGCCACTGATAAAATAATTAAAATGAATCCAAGCGAACGTCGTGAACTTGCTAGAGGAAAAACTTTGGGATATCTTTTCTTTGAACCAAGTACCAGAACTAGATTAAGCTTTGAGGCTGCAATGGCATCATTAGGCGGTACATCGATAGGGATAGCTGATGCTTCATCCTCTTCCGCCAAAAAAGGTGAGAGTCTTGCTGATACTGTAAAAATAATGTCACTTTACTCTGATGTTCTTGTATTACGTCATCAATTTGACGGGTCTAGTAGGTTTGCAGCCGAAGTATCAGAGAAACCCATGATAAATGCAGGAAGTGGAACAGAAGAACATCCTACTCAAGCAATATTGGATCTTTATACAATTTGGAAAGAAAAAAAGCGAATCGACGGTCTTAAAATAGGAATTGTTGGCGATCTAAAATATGGCAGAACCGTCTATTCGTTGCTTTATGCGCTTGGCAACTACAAAGTAGATGTACATCTTATTTCGCCAACAGCGTTAAAAATTCGTGCTGATTCTACTTATGAAATTAAAAAACGACTGCCTTACAAAGAATCAACAGACCTAGAAGAAAATCTAGATGAATTTGATGTTCTTTATGTCACAAGGATACAAAAAGAAAGATTTGCAGATGCTGAAGAATATGCCAAAGTTAAGGGTAGCTACAAGATTGTGCCTGATATGTTGAAGAAAATGAAAGACGATGTCATAATAATGCATCCATTACCACGTTTAGATGAGATTTCACATGATTTGGATTCTACAAAACAGGCAAAATACTTCAAACAGGCTGAATATGGCAAAGATACGCGTGCTGCACTTCTTGCCCTTATTTTAAATGAAAATGGGTTTTAGTTCGTTAAAATTTATGAAACGACAATCAAGTAAACTTTAGCAAGTTACAAATTAGTAAAGTCAAACGGAGTTGTATTAGAAGATGACATAAAACAAAGATGTTCATATTTTATATCAAATATCATGTTATCTTCCAGACTAAGGTATTCAAGATGATAATAGTGATGAAATACTCAAGTACTAATATGGTAATGCTCATAATGCGGTTGTAGAAAAAATCAAAAAACAACTAGGATTTTTCTATCATAAATCTATATTGCATTTTGTAAAAATCTTAAATCAATAAGATAATCTCAATTTTTTACATTGCAACAAGCTTCACGTGATCCATCTTCCTATTTGTTTGAAAATCTCTTGTCATTACATCTACCTTTTCAGCCTCACCGCGTAACAAAAAGAGCTCCATGCACTTGTTTCCGTCTATCTTACTATGAAGATGCGTACCTATTAGATCTTCATGATTGTGTTTGATTCCTGTAACTATCTGTTCTGACTCTTCATCATGAACCACCATTAATATCGCATGAATTAAACCAGAAAGATTAGATCTCTGTTTTTCTTCTGAAATAAGTGTCCTAAGACCAGCTCTTATTATTTCAGATCTTCCAGAAAACCCCATGGATTTTTGCAACTTGTCTATTTCTGATAGAATTTCATCGTTTAGTGATATAGATATAATTGGCATATCGGTATTATTATTAAGTATTTTATAAGTTTAGCAGTAATTATTATTAACTTTTTATAGATTTATTAATAACAATTAGATATGTTGAGTATGAAATCAGACAAGAGTGCAGCTATAATTGGCGGGATAATTGCATCTGCCATAATAGCAGTTTTTGCTGTATCAATGAATGTCAATATTTTTGATCAATCAAAGACCCATCAGAATTCGACCCAAAATATGTCGAGTACAACCTCAAAGCTCAAAGTTGCCGCATCTTTTTTTCCATTATATGAATTTGCAAGAAATGTGGGTGGTGATAAAGCTGAAGTTTATAGCTTTCTTCCAATCGGAAATGAACCACATTCATGGGAACCCAGTATTCAACAGATTGAAGAATTAAAAGGAACTCAACTTTTTATCTATAATGGAGCTGGCATGGAAGCATACATTTCAAAGTTCATGTCATCAGGAGAATTTTCAAACATGACATTTATCAAAGCTACAGAAGGTATAACTCTGTTAAAAGCAGATTCTGCTGAAGACGACAAAGAGATTTTAGCTCAGGGCGGAATGGATCCACATGTGTGGAACGATCCAATACTTGCAGAGCAAGAAATCACAAATATAAAAAATGCCATGGAAAAAGTCGATCCTACAAACGCTCAATATTATGAGAGTAATGCAAATGCATACATTGCAAAATTAGCTGCACTGGATAATAGCATAAAATCTGGACTATCAAACTGTACAAAAGATACTTTTGTATCATTTCATAATGCCTTTAATTATTTTTCAAATAGATATGGTGTACACGATGTCTGGATAACCGGTATAGCACCAGAAGTAGATGTGCCCCCCCAAGATATACAAAAAGTAATCCAAATTGCAAAAGACAAAGATGTGAAAGTAATATTTTCTGAGGATTTAGTTGATCCCAGACTTGCCAATACATTAGCTAATGAAGTAGGTGCACAGGTTCTGGTACTAAGTCCTCTTGAGGGCATAAATCAGACCGAACAGCAGAAAGGAATAACGTATCTAGACAAGTGGTACCAAAATCTACATAATCTGCGAACGGCTTTGGAATGTCAATGAATGCATTAGACGTAGAGAATGTTTCGATAAGTCATAACGGAGTTCTGGCAGTAAACAAGATCAGCTTTAGTGTTCAAGAGGGAGATCTACTGGGTATTGTTGGACCAAATGGTGCAGGCAAAACCACACTGTTTAGAGCTATTCTTGGATTGCAAAGATATCAGGGTAAAATCAAGTTGTTTGGATATGAAGGAAGTCAGTATACTACATTGCTGTCAATGATAGGTTATGTTCCACAAAAAGTAAATTTTGAACCAAACTTTCCTGCAACTGTTTTTGATGTTGTTGCAATGGGAATTTTATCGAAAAAAAGTTAGTTAAAGGTGTTGCA
>Ga0307471_100000329_pt1 | contig 24229 bp, 21 predicted proteins | sample atmos_gasesAM3C__2_FD_204566 | JGI IMG/M metagenome (GOLD analysis project Ga0307471, IMG submission 204566) | Hardwood forest soil microbial communities from Morgan-Monroe State Forest, Indiana, United States - atmos_gasesAM3C_515 | ecosystem: Environmental > Terrestrial > Soil > Temperate...
AAGAGAAGCACTCCCTCAATCACGTCGAGAAGGAATTCCGAGGGCAGCACGTCGAGACTCTCGGTGAGGTAGTAGTGGGCCACCTGGTGAAACAACTGGTTCAACCGTTGCCATTGTTCGGAACTGGTCTCCTCACGCACCTGGCGCGCATTCTCGCGCGCGGCGTTGATGCAGAACGTAATCGAACAGCGATTGCTCGAGTCAAACGTCAATACGTGCGCGATCTGGTACGCGTCACCACTCCAGGCGAGATCCGGGGGATTGCCCAGCGCGGCCAGAACCCGCTGCCAGCGACGATCCACGCCCGACGCGGACTCATCGAGCATGAGATTCAGATTGACATCGAGGATGCGCGCTGTATGCTCTGCACGTTCGAGGTAGCGGCTCATCCAGTACAGGTTGTCGGCTACTCGTGAAAGCATATTTATTGGTTAAGTACCCAGGTATCTTTGCTGCCCCCGCCCTGCGACGAATTCACTACCAACGATCCTCTACGTAGCGCAACTCGGGTCAGCCCTCCCGGAACCACCGTGACCCTGTCGCCGAACAATACGTACGGGCGGAGGTCCACGTGGCGGGGCTCCAACGTGTCGTCGATGAAGCAAGGCGCGCGCGAAAAAGAAATGGTGGGTTGCGCAATGTAGTTGCGGGGATCGGCGAGAATCCGCCGCCGGAACTCTTCCCGCTGTTCCGCTGTGCTATGCGGTCCGATCAGCATGCCGTAGCCGCCGGACTCACCGACGGCCTTCACCACCAGCTTGTCAAGATTCTGGAGAACATGGGCCCTTTGCGCGGGATCATTGAGCAGATAAGTTTCCAGGTTGTTCAGAATCGGATCTTCCTCCAAGTAGTACTTCACGATCTTCGGCACGTATGCGTACAGCGCCTTGTCGTCGGCGACTCCGGTTCCAAAGGCGTTGGCAAGCGTCACGTTCCCAGATCGATAGGCATTGAAAAGACCGGCCACGCCGAGAACCGAATCTGCGCGAAACGCCAGCGGATCAATAAAGTCGTCGTCGACGCGTCGGTAAATCACATCCACCCGGCGCAGGCCTGTGGTTGTGCGCATGTAGACAATGTTGTCATGCGTGACCAGGTCCCGCCCCTCGACCAGTTCGATTCCCATCTGGCGGGCGAGGTACGCGTGTTCGAAATAGGCAGAGTTGAAGACGCCGGGACTCAGCAGGACGATCGTGGGTTCGGCCCTGCCGTCGGGCGCCAGCGAGCGCAAGGTGTTCAGCAGCGCCTGCGTGTAATGTTCGATTGGGCGAACGCCATAGCGCTGGAACAGCTGCGGGAAGATTCGCTTCATCACTCGGCGGTTGGTGAGCATATACGACACGCCGCTCGGCACCCGGAGGTTGTCCTCGAGGACGACGAACTCGCCGCTCGGCAGACGAATGAGGTCGGACCCAACAACGGCGATATACACGTTACGGGGCACCTGCAATCCACGCATCTGCCGCCGAAAGTGTTTGCAGCTGTAGACGATCTCCCGCGGCACCACGCCGTCGGAGAGGATTCGGCCTTCGTTGTAGATATCACGGAGAAACAGGTTGAGCGCAGTGATACGTTGGGTCAGACCACGTTCGATATGGGTCCATTCTGCGCTGGTGACGATGCGCGGCAGAAGGTCGTACGGAAAAATTCGCTCCGTTCCCTCTTCCCTGCCGTAGACGGTGAAGGTGATGCCCTGGTTCAGGAACGACAGGTCAGCCGAATGCTTCCGCCGCCGGATTTCATCCCCAGGCAAGGATGTCAGAGTTTCCAGGAGCGGAAGGTAATGGCTGCGGGGCTGGTCCGGCGCCTCGAACATTTCGTCGTAGGCGCCACCGATCTTGTAATTCGTAAGCTTCGAGGAGGCGAAGCGAGCCAGCGAGGCCGAACCCATGCGGAAGTATAAGTTGGGCGGCTGGGATAGGCAACATCAGGCCATCGTTTAGCAAAATCGAAATTTTTACTGCTCGCCGACTGAATCCCTCAGACCTTTCTCCATTCATTGTCGAGCAAGTGACGGCTGGTGTAGTCCTCTACTTGATGCTCGTACACCTGTTCGATGTGCCCGGCGCAGCTGGGTTCGCCGTCCACGAAACAAGTGGCCGGGTTCCCGCACATGGTGCAAGCGGATGACTTCTCACTTTTCGTCTTGTCGAAGTTCGGGACCCTTGAGTTAACCAGCAAATCATTCTCCATCGCTTCTTCCTTTGTCGGCAAAGCTCTCCCTTACGCGACACTCGGCCTGACCAGTACTTCCCTCCAACCGGCGAGAGAATGCGACACCGAGTGTATCTGTCTTAGTGAGCGAACCGCGAAGGGGTGGCTGTGACTGTCGCGACCGGTTATGGTGTTGGTCATCACGAGAAACGAGGGCAGTCAGTCAAAGCGGGAATGAAATTGTGGAAGAATTCAACACACCCGCGACCAAACAGCTTGACTGTGCTCGATCAGTCTTTGCCGGAGGCCGTAAATTTGGCAATTACGTCCTGTGGGACGGCTCGGCCTTCGATTTTTTCTGGGTGGGTATCGGATCGAACGGCCCAGACCCTCGTTTCGAAGCATTCCACCGCTAGTGCGTCGTCCTTGAACAGCTTGTGCCGCACATCGAAGCTGCTGTTGCGCCATTCTGAGATCGAGGATTCGACGGTTACATCATCTCCGAATCGAGACGGCGCGATAAAACGAGCACGGGTATCGACCATCGGAATGCCGACGATCCCGTACGCTTTCAGCATTTCGCGTTTCGGCAGTCCCGCTGCTTCAAACAGGGCTGCGGTGCAGTTATCGAAATAAGCAAAGTAGCGCGGATAGTACACGATCCCGGCGGGATCGCAATCGCCCCACTCGACGTGAATTGTTTTCCGATTCGTAAGCATGAATGCCTTGCGCGCCTTACTGTGGCCCCTCCATCTCCGCAAAAACGGTCTCCGCCGCGTGAAAGGCTGCGTTTGCCGCAGGGACGCCACAGTAGATCGCGCTCTGCAGCAGGACTTCTTTAATTTCGTCCCGGGTCACGCCATTGCTGAAGGCAGCTCGGATGTGCATGCGAAGTTCATCCGCACGATTCAGAGCCACGAGCATGGCGATGGTGATCAGGCTGCGTGAGTGCCGTGGCAACCCCGGGCGTGCCCATATTTCGCCCCAGGCATAGCGCGTGATGAGGTCCTGGAAGTCTCGATTGAACTCGTTGGCGTTGTTGAGGGATCGGTCCACGTGCGCGTCACCCAACACCGCCCGGCGCACCGTCGTCCCATGGTCATACCGCTCGCGATCATCCATGCAGGCTCCTGCTCAGGCTTTCAGAAAGGCCGACAGTTCCATCGTAAATGCCTCGGAAGCTTCGATGTTCGACAAGTGCGCCGCCCGCAATTCCACGTAACGGGACCCGGCAATCCGTTCAGCAAGGAAACGGCCATCGGCTGGCGTGGTCGCGGGATCGTGAGCGCCAGCGATGATCAAGACGCGGAGGTGAATACCAGCGATTTCATTCCGCAAATCCGCATCGCGCAGGGCGGCACAGCAGCCTGCGTAACCTTCTACCGGCGTATTCAAAAGCATGCGCCGGGTGGATTCGACGGCCTCGGGCGATGCTGAACGAAACTCTGCAGTGTACCAGCGCCCCAGAATTCCGGGCACCACGGACTGCATGCCGCCCTTGCGAACCGTGTCGATGCGTGCGTTCCAAACCTCGGACGATCCGATTTTTGCTGCCGTGTTGGAGAGGATGACCTTAACCAGGCGCTGAGGGAACCGCAGCGCCAGAGACATTCCCGTCATCCCACCGATTGACAGCCCGCAGAAATGCACGCGGTCCAGTTCCAGCTTGTCGAGTAGCCCGATCAAATCGTCGGCGAGCTGACCCATCGAGTACGGGCCAGGCGTAATGGAAGAACGTCCGTGACCGCGCGTGTCGTAGCGCAGGACGCGGAAATCCCTCGAAAGCACCGCCGCCTGCGAATCCCACATCGTGAGATCGGTGCCGAGTGAATTCGAAAAGACCAGCACCGGCGCGGCGCTCGACCCGAACAATTCGTAGTAAATCCGAGCGTCATTCAATTCCAGCAAGGGCATGAGGGTCAGTCGTCTTTTTCCGAGTCCTGCCTGCTCGCAGCGACGGCTCGATCAATAAACGGGCCGGCTACGCCCGTGTATCTGAGTGGGTCAAACAACTGGTCAAGTTCAGCGGAGCCGAGGTAACGAGTCACTTCCGGCTCCGCAGCGAGGACGTCGCGCAGATGCCTGTCCTCCTCCATCGTCCTGCGTGACGCAGATTCGAGCACTTTGTGGGCTGCAGCGTTGCCCGTGTGTTTCGCCAGAGCCGAAGCGACCGCCTCAGTAAAGATAAGCCCTTTGGTTAGCTCGAGATTTGCTCTCATTCGCTTCGGATCAACCTCGAGTTCCGCCATGGTGTTCGCCAAGTGATGAAGCGCCCCGGCGCATAGCCGGACGATCTCGGGCAGCGTCTGCCACTCCGCCTGCCACCCACCCAGGCCGCGCTCGTGCTCCTGGGACATCGCACTCAACATAATGGAGGCGAGGGCCGGAACCCGGTTGGCCGCTGCCAGCACAACTGCGCTGGTGACGGGATTACGTTTGTGAGGCATGGTCGAAGACCCGCCCCTGCCCTCGAAAGATGGCTCAAACACTTCGCCAACTTCGGTCTGCATTTGCAGCGAGAGGTCGCGAGCGATTTTGCCCAGCGTCCCCGTCAGCAGAGCCAATGTGGTCGCAACTTCCGCGACCCGGTCTCGGTGCGCATGCCACGGAAGCGTGGGGAGTTCCAATCGCAACTCTTCGGATAGCGCTTTAGCTACATCCAATCCGCGCGTGCCGAGTGCAGCGAGCGTGCCCGCAGCGCCGCCAAACTGTAAGACCAATACCCTCCGCTTCGTTTCACGGAGTCGTGCCCTGTGGCGAGTCAGCGCGTCCAATGCACCCGCCGCTTTCAATCCGAATGTCGTCGGCACGGCGTGCTGCAGCCAGGTACGCGCTGCCACCGGGGTTGAGCGATGGGAACAGGCCAGATTCTCCAGCACATCGCACAAGCGCCCGAGATCGGCGCGGATTACCGCCAACGCCGCGCGCAACTGGAGGATCAAGCCTGTGTCGATGGCATCCTGACTGGTCGCCCCCCAATGGACGTAGCGCATGGCCTGCGCGTCGTCCTTGCCGACCAAGGCGGTCAATTGCTTCACCATCGGAATGGCAAGGTTGCCGGCCTGCACCGACGCCTTGGCGAGCGCACTCAAGTCAAACAAGTCAACCCCGCACTTGGCCGTGATCGGAGCGACAGCGGATTCCGGAATAACGCCAACTCGGCCTTCAGCCGCTGCGAGCGCCGCCTCGAAATCCAGCATGCCCTGCAGCCGCGAGCGATCGGAGAAGATCGAGTCGACTTCCTCCGAACCAAAGAGTGGATCCAGCAAATCCATAGTTTGTTCTTGAGGCGAAAAAACTCACGCGGCAACGCAGCCAAGCCCCGCGCCAGAACTCAATCGCGCAGACGGAGAGTGTACTTTATCCCTGCAGCGAGCGCAGTTCCGAAACCGCGCGGTAAGCCTGATCGATGGCGCAATCAGTGTAAGCAGACGCTCCCGCGTCGGAGTTGGCGATCGCGATGCGCCCGATCGGCTTTCGACCCATCACCCACGGCTTTTCTTCCTCTGCCCAGTGCGGATCGAACAGCGAGTTGCCGCCGTAAGCATATCCATGAGCCCAGCGATTCACGGTAATGCCGTCGATATCGCGCGCAGGGTCGAACCCGTTAGGTCCTAGCATCCTGCCCAGCTGGTCGCGGATGTTCCGTTCGAAGGCGGAGAAGGGAGTGCGCATCAGTTCGGCGCGTCCGGCACGATGCTGATCGCGTTGGGAGAGCCCCGGCTTGCACGGCGTGCGGAGCATAAACAGGACCATAGGCTCTTCGGGCTTGCTCGGAAACCGATATTCGCCGAGACTCACGGGAAAATCGAGGGCGACGTAGGGGTGATAGCTGCCCGGCGCCTCGATCTGGTGGAGCCCCAGCATCTGAAACGCCGCCCAGTTCTTGATCGCGACATGGGTGTACACCAGAGGCGCCTTCACCAGATAGGAGAGCGCTTCTTTCTGCTTCTCGGGCAGTTCGGGACAAAGGTAGGGGATCATGCCGTTGTAACAAGCGAGCACACAATCCTTGGCTCGAACACTTGCCAACTGTTTGCCGCGCATGTAAGCGATTTCCACTTCCTTCTGTCTCGACCTTTCGTTCCCCACATGCCCAACGTGGACCGCGGTGCTACTCAATCGAATGCGAACCTGTTCCCCCTCGCGGTCGAGGCGACTGTAGTCAGCTCGAGCGGTGACCACATCTTCCATTGAGTGTCCCGGGACTGCATCCGGCAACAGCGATCGCACCAACAGTCGTGCGATCGATGCGTTACCGTCGGGAAAGTGAAATATGTAGGGTTCTTCTTTGCCCGGCTCCTCCCCTAGTCCCATCCCTCCAAAACCCGCATACGTAAACCCACCGTAGTCGTCACCAGCTTCATAGCAGGCGAGGGCTGATACGGCGTCAATCCCTACAGCAAACAAGTCGTTCGGGTAGCTCTGAAAGAACTTCAGTGCGTCCGGGTGAACTTTGCAGATCTTTGTGAGGAAGTCGGCGTAACTGATCTTGCTGAGCCTGGCCCGTTTCTGGTCAAGAGAAAGGCCGGGCAGGTAGTCGACTTTCTCCGTGTAAACGCGTGCAATATCACGGCGCACGTCCTCGCTGAGCGGCGCTTTGGCCAGGAATTCCGGCCACGGCGTCGCTCCCAGACCCGGAACCAGGCGATCTTCGCCAAATGTCTCGCGATCGAAAAACACACCCGTGCCTAGCTTCTCGTAAAGCTTTTGATCGTAGGCTTTATAGAAGCGCTCGGTATCGATGCCCAGGTCGGTCAGCACCCCTCGCGCAATTTTGCTGTAGCGACCAGGACTCTCGATGGACTGGGTTCCGCCATAGCTCAGCAGCCTGCGACTGCCGGAACTGAACTCGTTGCGCTTGGCGTGCCCGCCAAAATCGTCGTGGTTGTCGACAATGAGGATGCGGGCCTTGTCTCCCACCCTTTTTCGGTAAAAGTACGCCGCCGCGAGCCCGCTGATCCCGCCTCCCACCACTACCAGATCGTAAGTCTCACCCGTTCTAGTGGGCGCTCCTTCGGTATCCCACTCCTCTCCGTCCCGGAGACGATGGGCGTAGGTGAAAGTCCCGTCGTGATTCCCTCGCATCCCGGTCAATGCGGGAGGGTAGTAGTCCGCTGCCCTCTCGGGGGCGAATTCTCCCGGGAGCAATGCGAACAAGGGTTGCGCGGCCAGCAAACCACCGACGCCGACCGCGACCCCGTTCAGAAGGTCCCGTCGGGAGATCTTGCGATCCATGCCTAGCTCGCGATCCTTGTGGGCGGTGCCCCTCATGCTGATCTCGACGAGTGATTTTTACTCGGCGCCGATTATAGCTTGAGCCAGAGGCTGGGTAGCGAGGAACGAAGCGGGCTGCCGAGCGCTAGCGAGCAGGTTACAGGGCGGCGGCGTGGGACACGCCATCCGCATGTGGAGCGGGTTCCTTGCGGGCTGCCGTGCTGGCCAAATGGTTGGCCTCGGTATTGTGTTCCCGACGGACGTGCGATATGGAAAACGCGAGAGATCGGGTCAATTTCCGGCAGATCCAATGCAGGGAATACAGTCGGGGGCTGCGGCACCTATATTGGCCCGTCATCTGGCGGACCACCACTTCTGAATCGGAATACACATGAATCGCTCTTGCGTTCAGGGCTACCGCACATTGAAGGGCTTCGAGCAGAGCGAGGTACTCGGCGACATTGTTGTCCTGACGCCCAATCCACTTGGCAATTCTGATCCTGCCGCCTCGTGGATCGTCAATGACAACCCCGATGCCAGAGGGTCCCGGGTTACCCAGAGACCCGCCGTCGACATAGGCCACCAAATCCGACATGTGTATGTTTCCAAAATGAGGAAGAAACGCGTTTCCGTCAAGCCCCAAGCTTGATTCCATCAAGAAAAGTGCTTTGGGGAATTTGTTGTACGGTTGTGAATCGTGTGTGGAAAAGCTGGATGAAACCCTTCGCCCGCCGCATAAGCACCAATCGATCAAGTGCTTGCGGCATATTGAATTCACCACAGAATATTCACACCTTGCACCGAAAAGCGGCATTGACATTTTTTAACGCAGCGTTTACTTTCGCGTGCGTCGACGGCTGAAAGGGTTGGCCCAAATTAAAACTTGGCCAGTCCAAAGTAGGCTGGGTGATCAGCCAGCCGGGGTAACTCGGAGGGCGACCAGACCTGAAAAAACCGACGGCTCTGCGAGGGGCAGTTGGGGTTTGGGACCGTGAAAGCGGTGATCGCATCAAGGGCTGTGACGGTACATGCCTCCACGCTGTTGCGCTCCCTCGCAGGAGCAGGCAGCTAGAGCATAACCAATGTCACAGCCTTTACCATTTCTACCGCTTTTTTTCCGCGCTTTCCTGACAGGCGATGCAATAGCGAGTCCAGGGAAGCGCCTCCAACCGTTTGGCTCCGATTTCCTCGTCGCACACCATGCACTGACCAAAGGTGCCGTCTCCCATGCGGGCGAGCGCGGCATCGATCGCTCCTAACAAACCCCGTGCGTGGGTGGTTTGGTGGAACAGCAGTTCCTTGTCGAGGGAGCTGTTAGCCCGGTCGCCTTCGTCGGGGCCGTAGGACTGCTGCATCGTACGGCCTTCTTCCTGGGTCTGGGCGATGCTGCGCAGCAGTTCTTCGCGCCGCGCCAGGAGTAGCTTCTTAAATCGATCTACACGCTTTTTATCCATCTGATGGTCCGTTACGCTTCAGCCCGCGCTCGCATCCTGGCTTGCACGGTAACTGAGCCTTTGCGGGAATTTGCAAAACGAAACGTCCCAGACTCAAAGAGTCGTGGGACGCTCCCCTGAACAGCCCTCCCCCAAGTGCTGCTCGATGTTTAGGCTACGACTGGCCAACCTCCTTGGGAATGGCACGGACGGGCTAGTGATAAGTCTTCGACCAACATACGTAACGCCCGCAAAGGGCACACTCCTCATTACACAGGATCTCACTTGCCTCAGTAATCGGCACTTCCCTACCTGACCCTCCGTCACTCGCACCTGGCAATATGCTACTTTGAGGGGGGATCCCAGCCCACCTCGGCCCGAACGGTTCACCTGCTTCTCCGGAGGTCGCGTGCCACCCTCACAACGTCCTTTCATGGGAGCAACGCCTTACGCCGATCAGATCGGCACGGGAGTCACGTTCCGGGTCTGGGCCCCATTTGCGAATGGCGTAACAGTCGCCGGGGAATTCAATCAATGGTCGGCGTCAGCGGATCCTCTGTTCACAGAGGGTAACGGCTACTGGTCAGTCGATCTGGCGCAGCCACGCGTAGGCCAGCAGTACAAATTTGTGGTGTCAACTGCCAGACCACCCTGGCGCATGGATCCTTATGCCCGGTCCATCATTCATGACGCTGACGGTAACTTGAACGCTCTCATCGCCTCATCGGACGAAGGCTTCACCACGCCCGGTTATTCCACTCCGCCCTGGAATGAGATGGTCATCTACGAAATGCATGTCCGCACATTCTTGTATGGCGGTGGTTACGGCGGCACTGGTTCGTTCTCGTCTGCGATCACGAAGCTCGACCATCTGCGCGATCTCGGCATTAACGCCATCGAGGTTATGCCCCTGGGTGAATTCCTTGGGGACATATCAGGAGGTTACAACCCGGCTTATATTTTTGCGGTGGAGGATGAATTCGGCGGGCCTGATGGCTTCCGCGAGTTTGTGAACGAGGCCCATCAGCGAGGTATCGCCGTCATCGTCGACGTGGTCTACAACCATCTGGGCGTTCCCGCCGCCGACATGTGGCAGTTCGACGGTTGGTCCCAAAACAACAAGGGCGGAGTGTATTTCTACAACGATTGGCGTAGCACGACGGCGTGGGGGGAGACTCGCTTCGACTACGGACGCGGAGAGGTGCGCCAGTATCTCCGCGACAATGCCCTGCGCTGGCTTGAGCAGCGTTTCGCCGACGGCTTGCGGTGGGACTCGGTCGGCTCCATCCGCAACGTCAAAGATCAGAACAACGATCAGGCGGACGATATTCCGGATGGCTGGAGCCTCTTGCAGTGGATCAATTCGCTCATCGGACAGCGACAGCCCTGGAAGATCTCGATCGCAGAGGATCTCAAGGACAACGAATGGATTACCCAAGATACGGGGGCGGGAGGCGCGGGCTTTGACGCGCAGTGGGGCTCGGATTTCCTACGGAGAATGCGCGACGCAATCATCGGCGTCGACGACAACGCCCGCGACATGATATCGGTGCAGAGCGTCATCGCCCAGAAGTACAACGGTCGCGCGTTCGAACGCGTGATCTTCACCGAATCCCACGACGCCGATTCCAACGGACAGCAACGCGTTCCCGAAATGATCTGGCCGGCCCATGCAGATAGCTGGTATTCCAAGAAACGTTCTACCCTGGGAGCGGCCGTCGCCCTTACAGCGCCCGGGATTCCGATGATCTTCATGGGGCAGGAATTCCTGTCATGGGGCTATTTCGACGACCACAAGGAACTGGACTGGTCGAACGCCGCGAAGTTTCCCGGCATCATCCAGCTCTATGGCGATCTGATTCACTTGCGCCGGAACTGGTTCAACAATTCCCGCGGCCTCCGGGGAGAAAATGTGAACGTGTTTCACGTCAACAATGCTGACAAGGTGATTGCGTTCCATCGTTGGGATCAGGGTGGCAACGGCGATGACGTCGTGATCGTGCTCAACTTCGCCAACCGTGGCTACGCGAGCTATCAAATCGGCTTCCCCCGAGGAGGCTTGTGGCGGGTGCGATTCAACAGCGATTGGTCCGGTTACGACGCGGCCTTCGGAAACTGGCCGAGTTTAGATACCAACACCGATGGCGGTCCGCAAGACTCGATGCCGGTCAGTGGTAGCGTAGGCTTGGGACCCTATAGCGCACTGATCCTTTCCCAGGACTAACGCTCCTCGCAGTCCCCGTATGCGGAGGAAGGCGGAGAAACGTTCGTGCCGATCATCTCGAGATTCTTCTCACTGGCGGCGCTCGCGTGGATACTTTGCCTTCCACCTTGCAACCTCGCCCAATCATTGCTGGTTCTAAACCACGTGAACATCATTGACGCAACCGGCACGCCCGTCCAATCCGACATGGCAGTGACTATCCGGTCCGGCCGCATTGTGAGCGTCGCGAAAAGCGGTGCTCCTCCGCTCCCGAAAGGCGCCCAGGTTATCGACGGCAGCGGACGATACCTGATCCCGGGCTTGTGGGACATGCACGTGCACATGGTTTTTGGCGATTGGCTTCCCAAGGATGAAAACGTGATTCTGCCGCTGTTTGTGGCGAACGGAGTCACGGGCGTGCGGGATATGGGCGGCGACCTCGAGACTCTCCGATCCTGGCGTTCGCAGATCGCAGCCGGGATGTTGCTAGGCCCTCGGCTGGTCATCGCCGGGCCCATGCTGGATGGTCCCGCGCCCCGCTTTCCTAGTTCTGCGTCGGTTAAGGGCGCCGCGGAGGCCAGAAAGATCGTCGACGAACTCAAGCGGGACGGCGCCGATTTCATCAAGATCCAGTCTCTGATTCCGAGAGACGGCTACTTCGCTGCAGCCGATGAAGCGAAAAAACTGGGCATTCCGTTCGTGGGTCACGTGCCCGATGCAGTGCGCGCGAGCGAGGCTTCAAACGCCGGCCAACAAAAGCATCGAGCATCTGACCGGAATCTTCGAGGGATGCTCCTCCATAGAAGATGAACTGATGAAAGGACCCAAAGGGCCTGGGCGTTTTGTCGGCACCTACGACAAGGCACGAGCGAGTTCCCTTATCGCGCTCCTCGCCAGGAATCAGACCTGGCAAGTACCCACGCTGGTTTGGGAACACGGGCAGTGGCTGATCGACGAAAGCAATTTCGATCACGACCCGCTCGCGAAATACGCTCCGGCCGCCTGGAAGGACCGCACCTGGCCGATGTTTACGAGAGACATTCTGAAGGATATGGACACGGACCCCGTCCCTATACGGGAAAGGTTCGTTCAGATGGAATTGGAGATTGTGGACCAGATGCACCGCGCCGGCGTGCCGTTCCTCGCTGGCACCGACACAGCCGCGGGGGTTCACGTGTTTCCCGGCTTCAGCCTGCATGAGGAACTGGCGTTCTTCGTCAAAGCCGGTTTCACGCCAATGGAGGCGCTACAAACGGCCACCCGAAATCCCGCACAGTTCCTCGGTCGACTTGAGGATCTCGGCACCGTGGAAGCCGGCAAGATTGCCGATCTCGTGCTGCTCGACGCGAATCCGCTTGCCGACATCCACAACACCCAGAAGATCAACGCTGTGGTCGTGGCAGGCCGGTTCTTCTCTCGCAAAGAACTGGACGAGATGTTACAGCGAGTTCAGGCCGCTGCCGCCGTCTCCAAGTAGCAGGCCGTCCGTGTGCGGAAACGAAGCTTCCGCGCCGTGGCATAATTCCTGCGCCACGGTGCTTCGTCCCGGAGGAGGGCTAGCCACATGGAGGTTGATCTGGACCACGTCGCAACCACGTTGCCGGCGAAGTACTACACCGATCCGGAACTTTTCCGCGAAGAACTGGAGCGTTTCTTCTGCCGGACGTGGGTTTGCATGGGACGGTCCGACCAAATCCCCAACTCGGGCGATTACTTCCTGCGGGAACTAGCGGCGGAAAGCATCATCGTCACGCGTGATGAGAACGCCGCAATTCAGGCATTCTTCAATGTATGTCGGCACCGCGGCACCCGGATCTGCGCGGTTCCGGAGGGCCGGTTCGCAGGACGCATCCAGTGCGGTTATCACGGCTGGACGTATGGTCTGGATGGCCGTCTCATCGGCGCTCCCCACATGCACGAAGGCTTCTGCCGCGAAGAATATCCTCTGAACCCGGTACACGTAGGAGAGTGGGATGGGCATATTTTCGCAAACCTGAGTGAGCACCCTGAATCCCTGCAAGCGCAACTAGACGACTTGCCCGAGAAGTTCGCGCACTGGGGCATGTCGGACCTGCGCTTCTACAAGCGCATCGAGTACACCGTGAAGGCCAACTGGAAGTTGATCATCCTGAACTATAACGAGTGCCTGCACTGCCCGGTTCTGCATCCCGCTCTCAGTGCCATCACGGACTACCTGTCCGGTGAGAACGATCAGCCGCATCGGTCTTATATCGGAGGCTCGATGGATTTTCAGGGTGGTGCCGAGACCATGAGCCTGGATGGCAAGCATCGGCGCGAGTACCTGCCCAAACTTACGGAAGCCGAGCGGAAACGAGTGTTTTACTACGCGATCTATCCCAACCTGCTCATGAGCTTGCATCCTGACTACGTGATGACGCACACGCTTTGGCCACGGGCGGTCAATCGCACCGACATCGTATGCGAGTGGCACTTCCATCCCCGTGAGATGTCGAAGGCAGGATTCGAGGCCGACGATGTCGTCAGGTTCTGGGATCTCACGAACCGTGAGGACTGGGGCATTTCCGAACTCTCCCAGCTGGGCATCAGCTCAAGAGCTTACAAGCCTGGGCCCTACTCCCAATGCGAGTCGCTGCCCCACGCGTTTGACGAGATGATCCTGGAGCGCGAACGGGACGAGAAAACACGCCGGAGATAACAAGCCGCGAAAGCGAATTCTCCATCATGCAAACACAAGTTGGGATCGTTGGAGCAGGGCCGGCGGGGCTGGTCCTGTCGCACCTGCTTTATTTACAAGGCATCGAGTCCGTGATCATCGAAGCCCGTAGCCGACAATACATCGAGGAGCGGGTGAGGGCGGGTGTCCTCGAGCAAGGCACAGTCGATCTGTTGACGCAAATCGGCGTCGGTGAACGCCTGCAGCGCCAGGGTCTGGTGCACTACGGGATTGAGCTACGGTTCGCCGGCCACGGCCACCGCATCGACTTTAAAGATCTGACGGGTGGGCGAGGGATTACGATCTACGCCCAACATGAGCTAATTAAAGACCTGGTCAGCGCACGGCTCGCCTACGGAGGTCCGATCCTCTTTGACGTCGAAGACGTAAGCGTCCACGATTTCACAACGTCGCACCCAAAGATTCGATTCGCGCAGAGCGGCCGTTCTCATGAACTGGCTTGCGACTTCATTGCCGGGTGTGATGGCTATCACGGTATTTCACGGCCCTCCATTCCCGCAGGAGTTCTCACCACCTACGAGCGCAATTACCCGTTCGGGTGGCTCGGCATTCTTGCCCAAGCGCCGCCTTCCTCCACGGAGTTGATCTACGCCCTTCACGATCAAGGATTTGCATTGTTGAGCATGCGTTCCCCAGAGATCAGCCGTCTCTACGTACAATGTTCCGCCGACGACGACATCAGCAATTGGTCCGACGACAGAATATGGCATGAACTCCACACCCGCCTGGCGTCAGATGACTGGATGCTCACCGAGGGTCCAATTATTCAGAAAGGGATCACCGGGATGCGTAGCTTCGTGGTCGAACCGATGCAGTACGGCAGGTTGTTTCTGACTGGAGATGCGGCCCACATCGTACCCCCTACGGGAGCGAAAGGGCTGAACCTGGCGGTGGCCGACGTCCGCGTTCTTGCCCGCGCTCTTGCCCATTTCTACGCCTCGGGGCAACAGGTTCTGCTGGACGGGTACTCGCAGACGTGTCTGAGGCGGGTCTGGAAAGTGCAGCGCTTTTCCTGGTGGATGACATCCATGTTGCATCGCTTCGAGAGCGACAGCGCGTTCGACCGGCGCCGGCAGTTGGCCGAACTGGACTATGTAACCTCCTCACGAGCCGCGTCCACAGCGCTCGCCGAGAATTATGTTGGACTGCCGATGGAGTGACCGACCATCGTTAGCATCGCACCCGACGTGATCGCTCTCGGCTGATCGAATCAGACCACCGAATACTTAGTTCCTATCCCGGATACCAGACCCGCCGCGGATCGCCTGCGCTTCGCTGATACGTCCAAGCCTCTTCGATCAATCGTTTCAGGTCGAAGCGGGGCCGCCAGCCCAGCAAGAATTTGGCTTTACTGTTGTCGAGCCAGGTCGAGCGATACGGAGTCTTGATGTCCACCGAAGCAATCCCGCGGGTCTTTCCCAGATAGTCCGCCACCCCCTGATAGTCGACTGGCTCGTCCATGCAGATGTTGAACGTCTGCTGGTGCGCCTTGGGATGGTCCAACGCAATGAGGATGCTCTCAACCAGATCGGTGACGTGGACGAAATTCCGTTTTACCGGCACACCCTCCGGGTCGAGCATCAGCGGGACAGAACCGCTCCTGACGTATTCGTCCGCACGCTCCGTCCCCACCAGGTCCCGCCAGCGCGGGCCTCCAAAAACATCATCGCCAAAAGAGAGCGAGTAGCGGAAATCGTCTTTCTCCATGATCCACGGCGCCCGCAGGCAACAACCAGAGAGCCCGTACTGGATGAAATATTGCTCTAGCATGACCTCTTCCAGAACCTTCGACAACGCGTAGCAGCCGGGATACGCGCTGTGCTTCTGCTGTTCCGTAACGGGTACGGGATGCGGATAGAAAAAGTGGCCCAGGGCGGCGTCGCCGCCGATCAGAACAATTCGCTGGAACGTCGGATTACTCCGGCATTCTTCCAACAGCCAGAACAAACCCTTCACCGCGACGTCGATTACATCCTCGGGGGTCTCCTTGCACGTCGCGCAATGCACAACATGCGTGATTTCCGGCATGGCCCTGCGCACCGTGTCACGGTCCGCAATGCTCCCCTGCACGATTTCGAGTCTCTGGCGCTCTTGCAGAGATCTGTGATGACACAGCGCACGAATGCTCACATCCTCGCAATCGCTGGACTCGAGAACGCGATGGATAAACTGCGCCCCGACCTTGCCTGTCGTCCCGGTGACCAGGATGCGCTTCATACTTTCAGGAACTTTCCCTCCTGCAGTTCGGTGAACGCCTGCTGCAGTTGTTCCTGCGTGTTCATGACGATCGGGCCGTACCATGCGACGGGTTCTTCGAGCGGTTTGCCCGAAACCAGGAGAAACCGGATCCCATCGCCTCCCGCCTGCACCGTAACCTCGTCGCCGCGATCAAACAGGATGAGCGAGCGGTTGTCTGCTTCCACAGGAGGCGTGGTGTCGGCCCACTTCACCGCCTCGGTTGGCACCGCGAGGGGCCCAGAGGCGTTACAGAACTTGCCTGCTCCGCCGAATACATACGCGAACGCGTGTCGGGTCGTTTCTACCGGCAACGTCTTTCTTTTGCCCGCAGCAACCGAAACATCCAGATAGATGGGCTCGGCCGCAATACCGTCGACTGGCCCTTTCTTCCCCCAAAAACTTCCGCAGACGATTCGCACGTGAGTGCCGTCATCGTCGGTGATCTCGGGGATATCTAACGCCTTCACTTCCTGGTAGCGTGGTGCGGTCATCTTCAGCGCTGCAGGAAGGTTCGCCCACAACTGAAATCCATGCATGCGGCCGGCCGGATCACCCTTGGGCATCTCCTGATGAATGATGCCGCTTCCTGCTGTCATCCACTGCACATCGCCCGCCGCGATCGCCCCACGATTCCCCATGCTGTCCCCGTGCTCGACCGTTCCGGCTAGCACATAGGTGATGGTTTCGATGCCCCGGTGCGGATGCCAGGGAAAGCCCGCCAGATAATCCTCGGGGACGTCATTTCGGAAATCATCCAGTAGGAGAAAGGGATCGAAATCCGTCGTGTTGCCAAATCCGAACGCACGTCGCAGATGCACACCCGCACCTTCGAGGGTCGGCTTCGATTGTATGAGGCGCTTCACTGGTCGAATGGACATGTTCGCTCCACTTGCAAGTGCCTGATGCCAGGGCTAACCAGAGCTGCTCAAGGCAGTCCCTTGCTGTCTAACCCTGTGCTTGACGTCGCGCTGCGCCACGGATCGTCACTGAGTTCGCCGACGGTGGCCGCCGCGCCGTGAGTTGTTTTGCCGTTTACAGGAATCAGAGTCGCCCGGCCCTGCATTGCGAACGCAGGACCGGGCTCTCCAGCCGTTAAGCCGCCGCACGGGCGCTGCGCTCGATGAACGCCAGCAGATCCGCGTTGATCTGGTCCGCCTGGGTTGTGGGCATTCCGTGCGGGAAACCCGGATATACCTTTAGCGTCGCACCCTTCACCAGCTTCGAGGACTGCAGGGCCGCGGCGCCGATGGGCACGATCTGGTCATCGTCGCCATGAAGAATCAGAGTGGGCACGTCGAACTTCTTGAGATCTTCGGTGAAGTCCGTCTCGGAGAAAGCCTTGATGCAGTCGTAGCCCGCCTTCATCCCGCCCATCATCCCCTGGAGCCACCACTTCTCACGGATGCCTTCCGATATCTTGGCGCCCGGCCGGTTGTAGCCGTAGAACGGAAGCGTAATGTCCCTGTAAAACTGCGGCCGATTTTTCGTATATTGGGCTCGCAATTCGTCGAACACCTCGATCGGCGCGCCCGCGGGATTCTTGTCCGTCTTCACCATGAGCGGCGCTACCGCGCTGATGAGCACGGCCATCGCGACACGCTTGCTACCATGCCGGCCGATGTAACGAGCAACTTCTCCACCACCGGTGGAGTGCCCCAGGTGAATCGCGTTCTTCAGGTCCAGCTTTTCCGTGAGGGCCGCGAGATCATCCGCATAGGTGTCCATATCGTTACCGTCCCACGTCTGGGTGGAGCGGCCGTGCCCGCGCCGGTCATGCGCGATGACTCGATAGCCTCGCTGCCCGAAGAACAACATCTGTCCGTCCCAGTCGTCCGCCGTGAGCGGCCAGCCGTGACTGAACACGATGGGCTGGCCCTTTCCCCAGTCCTTGTAATAAATCTGCGTCCCGTCTTTCGTCGTGAGTGTAGGCATGGATTTTCTTCTTCCTTCTTAAAGTTTGGCCCCAGCCAAATGTTACCCGAAATTGAGCGTGATCGACTCCTGGCCGAGACGAGCACGAAATTCGTTCAGCATCGTGGCCGTGCGCGTCGCTCCGCAGCGCGTCACTCCCATCGCCTTGATCTTGAGCAGGGTGTCGAGATCCCGAACACCGCCGGCAGCTTTCACCTGAACCTTAGGTCCCACGTTCCGCAGCATGAGTTCGAGGTCTTCGATGGTCGCTCCCCCGGTACCATACCCAGTTGATGTCTTCACCCAATCGACGCCAGCTTCGCTGCACACTCTGCAAAGGGTAATTTTCTGGTCGGCATTCAAATAGCAATTCTCGAAGATGACTTTCAGTTTACCTCCGCCCCCGTGCGCCGTAGCGGTGAGCCGGGCAACTTCAGCTCCAACGTAAACGTAGTCACCGCTGAGCACTTTGCTGATGTTGACCACCATATCGAGTTCGCGCGCGCCATCAGTAAGCGCGCCCTCAGCTTCCGCGACCTTCACCGCAGCAGTGTGTCCGCCGTGCGGAAACCCGATGGTTGTGCTAGCCACGACGGATGTCCCACGCAGAATCTCTGCACATCGTCGCACATAATACGGGAGGATGCAGACGCTCGCGACGTTAAAACGAACCGCCAATGCGCACCCCTCTTCGAGGTCCGACACGGTCAGAGTTGGATTTAGTAAGGAGTGGTCGATCGTCTTGGCTACATCTTCATAAGTGAAGTTCATGATTGCATCCCGGTTTCGATCTAGCGCTTGCTGTCCAACACCGACACTTCTCCGAGGACGGAACCTTACCATGAGCGCTCCCCGGAGGGTCGTCGCGAATCACTACAATTACGAAAAGATGATTGACCCGACCGTTGCGCCCGCCCCTATGGGAGGCGTGAACATCAGCCCCTTCTGATCGATCAACGGGTGCTCCGCAAGGCGCCGGGAACGTCTTGCCCTGGATCACGTCCACGTACACTACGGACTCACCCGAAACTCCCGACACTTTGCCGTTAATGGTACCGGCGCTGGCCGCGAGCGACATTGCCAAAACCACCAGCACCGCTACCAGAAAATTGCGTGACATTATTTTTCTCCTTTTGAGCCTGCCCAGGTTTGCGGACGACGATTTCTCGCCCCCAATCTTCAGTACACGAACTCCAGTCCTGCGACCGCCGAGTTGGCCCGGAAACCGTTGGTTAACGGGGTCGGGCTGCCCGGCGCATACACAATCTGCTTCGGACGGATCTGGTACTCGAACGACGTCTTTATGTTGGCGTGAATCAGGAATTGGATCCCCGGCGTGAACCGGTTCCGCACCGAACTCAGAGGCGACAAGTATGGGCTGGCCGGTGGATTGTTCTGGTCCGCCCCGATGCCGTTGAGGAGGTCAGCCGTCGAGTTCACCCGATCCCAGCGCAGGATCGTCATCATCCAGAGATAGACCAGGTAGTCCGCTTCGATGAACCCCCCGCTGAAATGCGCCGGGCTACCAACCGTGAAACTGGTGGGCAAAGCCACAGGCAGATTGCCTGGAATCAGTGGCAGCAGGTTCTGATCGCGGCCATACAGAAATTGCCCAAAAACGTTCAACGTGTGGTAATTGAAGCTGAAATCCCCGCCCACCCGATAGAACGGCTCGCGCGCCGTCAGGATCAGCGGATTTCCCGACGTGTCCTGCCCCTGGAATCGCTGCACCGACCGCCCGCAGAAGTACAGCGTGCCCAAATTGAGATAGGTATGATCCCGTGGCCCGGTCGCGCCGGCCGCCTGGATCTCGTTCCGGCTCGCCGGATCGCGCTCCAGGTTAAACCGATAGGAAAACCACCCGTACAGATCCTTGAAGTTTGAATCGGAGGTGTACGTGACTACAGGCGGCACATTGGCTCCGCTCCCCGGAGTCCCGCCCGTATTCTGGTTTACAATCGCCAGCGAATAGTGATAGCCGCGGTACCGGTGCCCGCCGCTGATCTCTACGCCCTGCGCCGCTTTCGACAGCGCGAACGCGTTGTTCACATTCTGGCTCGAAGAGCCGATGTTGGGCTGGTCATAGATGTCCCAGCCACTCAGGTTGATGCTTCGCGCTGGGCTGAATGGGAGGTCCAACTCGAACTGTCCCACCCGCAGGCTAAGCGAATCTGTCGGCAGCTTTAGCAAGCGCCCTATGTTGACAAACTTCAGATAGCCGTCGCCCAGTCCGCCGGCGCCGCCCGATCCCCCTACGCTCAAGTCGTCGTCGACCCAGAACGCAATGTCGCTCCCAAAATTCCCCGCCATGAATATGCTGAACAGGCCGGCCTGAAAATCCGTCCGTGGGATGAATTGATCGAGCGCGGGATCGCCGGCAGTGTTCTGCAAATTAAAGCTATTCCGGTTCGCGCTGAGCACCTGGAAGAAGTGGTTGTAGCGTAGCCCCACCGGAGGCAGCCCGGGAATAGTGCCCGGCCAGATCGAGTGCGGGAAGAGATCCTTGTTGGCGGGTGCGCCTAGCAAGACGGGAGGCACCTTGACGAAGCTCTCATCGTCCTTGGGAAACTTGAAGCCCGCGTCCTTGAATGCCTTGCCGAAGTCGTTCAACTTCGGAAAATCCACGTGGCACGTGCTGCACGACGTGCCGTACTGGCGTGAGAACGCCGGAATCGCCTGGCTGTTGCCGCACAATACGATCACGACGAACCCGCTGAACAAAACTGCGAATATGCGACGGTGCCTCAGCATTTCATCGCCTCCTTACTATGAATTTTTGAATGCGAGGAGCCAACCTCAGTTACTGCGTTGGGGGGGATTTTCGGTGATGGGCGGGCGGCGTGGCTGTGGTACCCATCACAGACGAATGTGACGCAAATCACATGGGCCTCAAGCAAGGAAATACAGGGGTTAATCACACGACGATCCCCGGCATCAGCCTCCAGCCGACCGGAGAAGCAGAGCGAACCCCCGTCGTACGTCAATTTAAGTTTGTTTCGTCAGAAGGCGCGCACATAAGACCGAGCAAACGTTTGCGGGACCGTCGCACCATCTAACATCCCGAACGCGGTTAGCCCAGCGCGGCTCGAATCTGGGATGACGACAGCACTTTTCCCGACGAACTCGTAGCTCCCGGGGCAAACTGAATTGCCGCATTTGAGAGGCAGGCGTAGAATTCAGCGAATTTTCCAAGTCGACGGATAGCGTGCGGGCGAACCTGACTCTTCTCGAGAGACAAGGCCGCAATTGCGTAGCCCCCTTAGTTTTGCCGGCTCGCTCCTATTGGTTCAGCAAGCGTTTGCCTAATAGCCGTGGTGTCGGTTGAATAAACAATCCATCACCGGGCAAGGGGATTTCATGTCGAGCAAAATGTCGCGGCGGGAAATGTTGCGCAGCGTTGGCGCGGTCGGAGCAACGGGGATGGTGCTGTCCGGCCCGGCTGCTTCACTGCTAGCTCAGAACGAGAACGCGAAACAAGAGCGACCGCTCGCGCTATCTTCCGTCGATCTGCTCAAAGAACATGAGAATCACAGCGCGGTTCTTAACGCTGGAGAAATGATCGTTGAATTCGACGTGCGTTACGGTTCGATTTCGAGTATTACGCGAAAGAACGATCCTTTCGAAACGAATTACATCGGCAACGAAATCAATATTCCCGGCGTCGATCCATCCGATTCGCGATGGACTGGGGATGTGGTCTCAACCGTCTGGGAGCTCAACACCGATGATTGGAAAAATGCGCGAATCAACTTGAATGATGTCTTTCGCATGTCCGGCAAATGGAGACGGGAATTGACCGGCAAGTCCGGCGATGTCCGGCGCATCAGCTTTGCAGACAACACTCTCAGCGTGAGGTATGAAGGAGCCTCCTCGAATGACGAGGGCATTCGAAGTTACTCCCTCTTGATGAGTTTCACACCCGGTCCGGGGAGTTCTTTGCTGTGGGACATTGAGATTGCAAACACGAGCGGCAGGGTCCTCGAAATCGGCGAACTCGGATTGCCGCTCATGGTCAACGATGACTATGACGAGTTGTACATTGAACATGCTACCGAGACCAAGCTGAGCACCGTCAACAACATTGATTTTGGCAAGACGCCTCTTCGTCAGAAACTGATTCATGAGCAGAAAGTTCTGGTCCATCACTTCGTTGCGGGTCACAGTTCTTACGCGTTGGTCCAGCGGCCCCTGGGCGATGCGCCGTTTCTCCTGGTTCACCCCACGATGGCCACGAGCTTCGAATGCGTTTACAAGGAGCCTAAGGCGACCTTTTCTGCTCAGGTCCGCGGCTGGGGTGGACCGGACATTCTGGCCATTCACTCCTGGGCGACGAAGAACCTGCGCGGCTGGAGGCGGAACCCGTGGGTCAATGGCCACACCTCGCTGATCCTGCAGCCGGGTGAGAAGAAGAAGTTTCAGCTGCGCTTTGCGTTCATTCCCGGCTACGAAGCGATTCGCGACGAGCTGTACGAAGCGGGCAATCTGGGAATCCGCGTGATTCCGTCGATGGTGGTGCAGGAAAACACCGATGTTCTGGTGGAAATGAAAACGAAGTCGGACATCGACGGTATCGAGTTGCTCTCGGACAACATTACTGTTAAAGAAACAAAGAAAGCCCAGGACAAGGTTCTGCTGACCCTGTCCTTCAAGGGGCGCGGCCAGAAGAGCTTGAAGCTCAACTACGGGGAAGGCCGGTGGACGAACCTGCATTTCTATTGCATCGAAGATATTGAAGGGCTTCTTAATGCGCGCGGCCAATTCGTCGTCGATCGCCAGTTCTACAGCAATCCCCAGGATCCGTACCATCGCCATCACTGCTTTCTTCCCTTCGATCACCGCATTGGCGGCATGTTTCTGGATGCCGATGAAGTGTGGGAAGCGGGCGGCAGCGATGAATCGGGCTTTTCGGAGCCGCTTTTCCTGGCGGAAAAAAACGTTTATCTTCCCTCGCAAAAAGAGGTCGAGACACTTGAGACGTACGTTGCAGACTGTCTGTTCAAGTACATACAGAATCCGGAGACCTACGAGGTTCGAGCTTCTTTGTTTTGGAAGGATCGCTATCCATCGAGCGAGTGGGGGGCATGGACAAAAGCGCGGTCTGAAGCCACCTGGCGCTCCTACAATTACGTTCACCCGGCAAACATCTATCACGCTCTTTACCGGATCGGGAAGAACTACGGTCTGGTAACGCGCAAGAGCGCAGATGAATATCTCCGGATGTCTTACCGCACCTGTATGAAATGGTTCGCTACCGGACCCTGGCGGCATGTGGGGCTCATGGAAGGTTCGAATGCCATCAACATTCTCAACGATATAAAGAAGGAAGGATGGAACGAAGAGTACAACAATCTGCGCCAGCAGATGATGGAATGTAACGACGAATTCCTGCGAGATCCCTATCCCTACAGTTCAGAGCTTGTGATTGACCAGACTGCGCACGAACAGGTGTATTTCTTCACTCGTTTTTTCGGCAACCATGAAAAGAACGAAAAGACGGTTCAGGTGCTAAAGGCGTTGCGCGGTGGAAACCAGCCAGTGTGGTTCCGCTACGGAAACGACAAGCGGAGGGATGTGTGCTGCTGGTACAACGCATCCCTGAACGGCATGGCTCTCTTAAAAGCATACGAAGATCACGGTGATCCGGATGCTCTGATCAAGGGATACGCAGGAGTAATGAGCGTCATGGCGAATGTTCTTCCCGACGGAATGGGTTACAACTTCTTCATTTGTACGCCCGGCGTTTTTGATCACGAACCGCCACGAACGTTTGAGAGCGGGTCGGGCTTGTGGGGATTCCTGCAGTCGTCCAAGTCATATGTGGTGAAGGATCCAACATTTGGCGAAGTGGGGTTTGGTTGCAGGGTCGAGGCGACGAATCGCGCGCTCATTGTCTATCCACAGGACGGCCTTCGAAAACGACTGCGCTTCGTGGACGCTGGCCTCGATGTTGAAGTCATGCAGGGACAGATCAAGAAGGCAAGCCTCGACCGCGGAAAGTTGAGGCTCACCCTCGAGCTTTCCGACCCGTCAGGCCTGGCGAAGAAATCGAACATCTCAGTTAGTGGTCTGCCTTCCGGAAACTACAAGGTCACGCAGGGCAAGTTTTCGCGCCACGTCTCGGTTCAACGAAATCTAGTCCTCGACGTGCCCATGCAGGACGCCAATCACGTTGAAATCGAGTCGGACTGAGATATGGGAAGGCCCAACAGGGCCACCCACATCGAGTCGCTCCCTCTCGGCTTTGCCATTTCGCGGCGCAATCAACATGGCAACGAAATGGCCAGCATTTACGTAGTCCACCACGGTATTTCCGCGTCAACGTCTGAGGCCGCTCGGCCCACCGTTCGGGTGACGCTA
>Ga0307471_100000330_pt1 | contig 24190 bp, 16 predicted proteins | sample atmos_gasesAM3C__2_FD_204566 | JGI IMG/M metagenome (GOLD analysis project Ga0307471, IMG submission 204566) | Hardwood forest soil microbial communities from Morgan-Monroe State Forest, Indiana, United States - atmos_gasesAM3C_515 | ecosystem: Environmental > Terrestrial > Soil > Temperate...
AATTGCTGCGGATTGCGGTCGTAGAGGGGGAACCACGTGCTTTGCACCTGGACCTTGATGCGATGGCCCTTGAGAAAGGTGTGATCGGCGGCGTGCAGGCTGAATCGATATTCGAGGACCTGGTCCGCAGGGATGGCTTCGGGGTGCTCGAAGCTTTTGCGGTAACGGCCGCGAAAGATTTCGCCGTTCACGATGAGCTGGTAGCCGGACATGTCCGGCTGAGCGGCACTTGACGCGGGCGTTGACGAAGCCGCCGACGTGGCTGACGCAGTGGCTGGGTATTCGTCGATCAGCTTCACAACCCAGTCGGTGTCCGTGCCGGATGTGGAGGCGAAAAGGTCCGCAATTACATCGCCTGCGACAGTAACATCGTGATCGAGCGGCGGAGTGGTCCAAGTAGCGACGTCGGGTCTGTCCGAAACGAAGCGCTGGTCTTCAACCATCCAGGTAAACCACTTCGAGCCTTGCGAATAGGTGGCCTGAATCGGGCGATGGCGGTAGGGCACGGGGTTCGCAGGATCAGAGACGTATTCGCGATAGTTCGCCGCACCTTTTTTGTCAGGCGAGGATTTCTTTGGTTCGGCGGCAGAAAAAGTGGCCGAACCATCCGCGGCGAGATAGAGATTCTGTGATTTGCTTTCGGTCGGCGGCCAGTGCGTGTATTCCCGCCAGCGGTTGCTGCCACTTTCGAAAGTGGCAGAGTTCTTCAGAGTGAATCCATTTTCATCCTTGAGGTAATGAGCGAAGAACGGCGCTTCGTAGCGTTTTCGAAATTCATCGGTCGTGGGTTCGCCGAATTGAATGGCGCCTAGATGGCGCGTGGTGCCGCCCCACTGGCCGTGGTTCCACGGACCGAGGACCATGAAGTTCTCATGATGGGAATCGTGAGGCTCGAGTTTTGCGTAAGCTTCCTGCGGGCCGAACATGTCTTCCTGATCCCAGAAGCCGCCGACGAAAAGGGTGGGGACGGCGGGCTGGTTGAGATGCCACTGGACGCCGCGCGCGCGCCAAAACTCGTCGTAGGCAGGATGCTGGAGAAAGGCGACGGCAGTAGGGAGTTTGTCCACGCCATCTTTTTTGGCGGCAGCGGCAAAAGAGCCGGAGCGGAGAAAGAAATCGTAAGCGTCTTCATCGAGTTTGGAGAAAGCATTTTCCTTGGAGCTCTCCATACCCAGAATGTAGTCGTAGCCGTAGGTTTCGCGAAAAGCCCCATTGTGGAAGAAATCGTCGCCCATCCAGACGTCGATCATGGGGGCCTGGGGAGAGATGGCTTTTACGGCGGGATGCGGATCGATGCCGGCCTCCATGGCGAGGAAACCGCCATAGGAGACGCCATGAACACCGACGCGACCGTTGTTGTTGGGAATATTTTTAAGGAGCCAAGCCACGGTGTCGTACGTGTCCGTGCTTTCGTCGATGAGTTTGGGATCGTGGTGATCGACCATGGGACGGCTCATGAGGAAGGTGCCTTCGGACTTGTAACGGCCGCGAATATCCTCGAAGACGAAGATGTAGCGGCTGGCAGCGAGCTCAGGTTCCTGAGGATTGATGGAAGCAGGGGTGAAGCCGTCGATGCCGTAGGGAGTGCGTTCCATGAGAAAGGGAAGCGGCGCGGAGTAGTCTTTAGGGCGCAAGATGACGGCGTGGAGTTTTATGCCATCGCGCATGGGTATCATGGCGTCCTGGAGCGTGTACTCGAGTTTATTGAATTGGAGAGGCTGATCGCTGATTTTGCTGGCGTGACTGATGTCGTTCGCAACGATGCGGTTGAAGCCGACTATCTTTCCTTCCGGGGAGCGGAGGAATTTGAAGGTGACGGGCCCGTTGACAGCAAGGAAAGTGTCTTCCGATTGCGGAACGATTTCGACGCGCGGCGAGCGGAGGGATTCGGTGAATAGGTGGGAGCCGTCGAGAGAAATGGAGCGAACGAGATCGGGGTCATCGTCGTAGGTATATTTGCCGACGTAGGAGGGCAGCTTGTCGGCAGGAATCTGGAATTTTGGCGGCGGAGCGGTTTCCTGCGCGATGGCGACGGTGAAGCCGGCCAGCAAGAAAATTACAGCTATCAGGTAGCGACGAAGCGGCGTCATAGGGCCATCCTTTGGAGCGGGAATATCGTATTTGATTCGGGCGAAGAAGAGAAGTGAGCACGAACGAAGTTTCCGCCAGGCAAATTCGGCAGCCCATACGAAGAAAGGCACGATGTATGGTGCCCCTACGGCAGCAAAGCAGCGGGCTAGGCGACAGTGACTTCGGTGCTGAGGTAAACGTCCTGAATGGCGTTCAGGAGTTGGACGCCTTCCTTCATCGGGCGCTGGAAGGCCTTGCGGCCGGAGATGAGGCCAGTGCCGCCGGCACGTTTGTTAATGACGGCGGTGGCTACGGCTTCCTCGAAATCGTTTGCGCCAGAAGCGCCGCCGCTGTTGATCAAGCCGGCGCGGCCCATGTAGCAGTTGGCAACTTGGTAGCGCGTCAGGTCGATGGGGTGATCGCTGCAGAGATCGGTATAGATGCGCTTATCGAATTTGCCGTAGCTGGAATCGCCGATGTTGAGCGCCTGATAGCCGCCGTTATTTTCCGGGAGTTTTTGTTTGATGATGTCGGCTTCGATGGTCACGCCGAGATGATTGGCCTGGCCAGTGAGATCGGCGGAGAGGTGATAGTCCTTGTCTTTCTTGAACGCGTTGTTGCGCAGATAGCACCAGAGGACGGTGGCCATGCCGAGTTCGTGGGCGTGGGCGAAGGCCTGGCTGACTTCGATAATCTGTCGGCCGCTCTGCTCCGAACCGAAATAAATTGTGGCACCGACGGCGGATGCTCCCATGTCGTACGCTTGCTGCACGGTGCCGAAGAAAATTTGATCGGCCTTGTTCGGGTAGGTGAGCAACTCGTTGTGATTGATCTTCACGATGAAGGGGATTTTGTGGGCGTATTTGCGCGCGATCGAGCCTAGCACGCCGAACGTGGAAGCGACGGCGTTACAGCCGCCTTCGATGGCCAGCTTGACGATGTTGCCGCCATCAAAGTAGTCGGGATTTTTTGCGAAGCTCGCGCCGCCGGAGTGTTCGATACCCTGGTCGACGGGCAGAATCGAAAGGTAGCCCGTGCCGCTGAGACGGCCGTGGCCGAACAGCCGCTGCAGATTCGTGAGCACGCGGAGATTGCGATCTGTCGCGGCATAAACGCGGTCGACGAAATCCGGGCCGGGGAGGTGCAGGCGCTCCTTGGCGATTTTGGGCGACTTGAATCCGAGCAGCGATTCGGCTTTCGCGCCCAGGTAGGTTTCGATTTTTCCGGGTGTCACGGTTGTTGCCATTTCCAGCTCCTCGATTTATTCGCAGAAGATTAGAAGTCCATTGTACAGCGAGTGCGAGGTCGTCCGCTAATCTCGAGTTCCCGAGGCGAGCATGCTGCCGGCGGCGGTGTCCACGAGCCAGAGCAACTTTCCGTTTTTGGGCTGAAGCAGTTGCGCGGGCAATTGCTCGGGCTCATACGGCCCCTCCAGTACCGCTTTCAACGCCGGGGCCTTGTCGGCGCCCGTTACCATGAAAAGGATGCACGCGGCATTGCAGGCGGCTGGCGCGGTCAGAGTAATGCGGTCGGTATAGAGCTTGCCGATCCAATTGCGCACCACGACGCGGCCATCGGCATGCAGCGCTTTCGTTCCGGGGAAAAGCGAAAGGGTGTGTCCCTCGTTGCCCATTCCGGCGAACAAGAGATCGAAACGCGGATACTCACCGGGTTTCAGTTTGAAATATGACTGGAGCGCTTGCTCGTATTCGCGAGCCGCTTCCTCGGCATCTAAATATTCGCCCTTGATTCGAGCGACCTGGCCTTTAGCGAGCGACACTTTCGAAATCATGGCTTCGGTGGCCATGCGGAAATTGCTGTCGGCGTCGCCTGGGCCGACGTGTCGTTCGTCACCGAAGAACAGATGAAGTCTTTCCCAAGGAACTTGAGAACGCAGAGATGGATCGGTGGCAAGCAAGGTGTAGAGGGCTTTGGGAGTGGAGCCACCGGCCAGGGCAACGTCGAACACACCGTGCTCGCGCACCGCGGCTGCGGCAGCTTGAACAAATTCCTGCGCGGCACGCTTGGCAATGGCAGCACCGTCGGCCAGGATTCGAATCTCGCGCTCCACGCATGCTCCTCTTATGCAATGTAAAACTTCTTAGTGGCCGGATTTTTTCTCGATGTGGCCGCCGAATTGGAAGCGCATCGCGGACAAAACTTTTGCGGCGAAGTCGTCTTCGCCGCGCGACGTGAACCGCTGAAACAGGGATGCGGTCAGAACGGGCGCGGGCGCGGTGGATTCAATGGCGGCGAGAATCGTCCAGCGGCCTTCGCCGGAATCGGAGACGCGGCCGGAGAAGCGTTCGAGCGTGGGCTGATCGAGCAGGGAAATGGCAGTTAGGTCGAGCAGCCAGGAGGCGACGACGCTGCCGCGGCGCCACACTTCGGTGACGTCAGCGAGATTGAAATCGTATTGATAGTGTTCGGGATTGCGCAGCGGCGTGGTCTCCGCGTCGGCTTCGCGGTGGGATTTTCCGGCGTTGGCGTGTTTGAGAATGTTCAAACCTTCGGCGTAGGCGGCCATCAAGCCGTACTCAATCCCATTGTGAACCATTTTGACGAAGTGTCCGGCGCCGGAAGGGCCGCAATGCAAATAGCCTTCCTCGGCGGTGCCGCCGACTTTGTCGCGACCTGGCGTGCGATCGACGTTGCCGCGGCCAGGCGCAAGCGTTTTGAAAATTGGATCGAGGCGCTTCACGATGTCCGTCTCGCCGCCGATCATCTGGCAATAACCGCGTTCGAGGCCCCAAACGCCGCCGCTGGTGCCGACGTCGCAATAATGGATTTCTTTCGCGGAAAGTTCTTTCGCGCGGCGGATGTCATCGATGTAGTACGAATTTCCGCCGTCGATGACAACGTCATCTTTCTCGAGTTTTCCGACCAGATCGTGCAGGGAGGCATCGACCACTGCGGCCGGCACCATAAGCCAGACCGCACGGGGCTTTTGCAGTTTTTTGACGAAATCATCGAGCGACGTTGCTCCGGTCGCGCCTTCGCCTTCCAGTTGTTTGACGGAATCAGCGCTGCGGTCATAAACGACGCACTTGTGGCCGTTTTTTTGCAGGCGCCGAACCATATTGGCGCCCATGCGTCCCAAACCGATCATGCCAAGTTGCATCGTGTCCGCTCCTCAGTGCGTATGTGTCAGAAATTTGTTTAGAGCTCTAAGCGAGTGCTTTTTGCACGGCTTTCGAAAGCGCTGTGAGTCCCGATTTCAAATTTTTTCCAATGTGGACGCGCAGGGCGCGGCGGCCTCGTTCGGCGAGAACGGCGAAATCTCCGCGGGCTTGCGCAGCTTTTACAATGCCGAAAGTATATTTCTGTCCCGGCACGGGCAGATCTTTCGCGTCGTCGCAGGTAATCTGGAGGAAAACGCCGCTGTTGGGGCCGCCTTTATAGGCTTGACCGGTGGAGTGTAGAAAGCGGGGGCCAAAGCCGAGAACGGTGGCCACTTTTTTCTTGTCGCGCACGGCGTGCCGGATGCCCTGCAGGGCCTTCTCGTTTGCGGAGTTCATCGGGATGTAACCGAGGACCGCAAAATAGTCGCCAGCGCCGAGCCGAGAAAGATGTGTCCTAAGAACGTCAGAAAGTTTCGGGCCGTGCACGGCAGCCACATTCTTTTCGTCGGCGAAGAGCTTAATGCCTTTTTCCTCGAAAAATGGCACTTCCGGCGGAAGACTTCCGGTCGCTTCGTATTGGCTCGTGAGTTTCTTGGTTTCGATCTTGCTGGCTTCAACGTCGGGCTGGTTGAAAGCGTTGATGCCGATGATGGATCCGGCGACGGCGGTGGCAATTTCCCAGCGGAAAAACTCCTGGCCGAGGTTGTAAATATTTGGCAGCGTGATTCGAACGACCGGGTGCCCAGCTTTTTCGATTGCGGCAACCGCGGCATCCTGCGCCTTATTCGGTTTCGATGCCAGGCGCAGATAAGCGAAAACGCGGTCGTTGCCATAGATCGCCGGCTTGGCCAGGCGTTCGCGATCCACGGGAATGATGCCTTTGCCGATTTTTCCGGTGGATTCGGCAATCAACTGTTCAAGCCACGCGCCAAGATCGGAAATTCCCGGAGACGCGATGATCGTGATTTTGTCGCGGCCATGATTGGCGGCGACGCCCAGGATGGTTCCGAGGATAACGCCGGGATTCGAATCGGTAGCTGTAGAAGCGCCACATGCGCTGACCATTTCATTGGTGTTTTTCAGAAATTTCGCGACGTCCAAACCCATGACGGCGGCCGGCACCATTCCGAAGTTGGAAATCGCGGAATAGCGGCCGCCAATGCTCGGCACGCCCATGAAAACCCTGCGAAACCTATCTGCTTCTGCGACTTGCTGCATCTTTGAGCCAGGATCGGTGATGGCGATAAAGCGATTGCCGACATCCCTTTCGCCCACTTTCGCCTTCACGCGCTCAAAAAAATATTGTTTGTATATGTTTGGCTCGAGTGTGCTTCCTGATTTGCTCGAAACGATACAGATGGTGCTCTTGAGGTCCACTTTTGCTTCGATGGCCCTGATTTGCGCGGGGTCGGTGGAATCCAGAACATGAAGTTCGGGATGGCCCTTGATTTTTCCAAACGTCATGCGCAGAACTTCGGGGCAGAGGCTGGAGCCACCCATCCCGAGCAAGAGCGCATGTTTGAATCGCGCCTTTTTTACGTTCTCCGAAATCTGCTTCAGAGCGTCGAGGTGGGCGAGCTGCTCTTCGGTGATGGTTAGCCAGCCGAGCCAGTTGCTTTCGTCCGTGCCACTCCAGAGCGAAGCATCTTTCTGCCAAAGTCGGGTGACTTTATTGTTTTTTTTCCAGTCGTCGAGTGACGCAGCCACCGCGCCTGCGAGTTGATTCGGTAATTTGTAGGTTTGTTTGTTGACGCTCACGAGCGCACTCCAGCGCTTTTGCCCGTGGCCTCCAGCAGGGTCTTGAAGGCGTCGGAAAAGAGCTTGACGCCGTCGATCATCAGCTTGTCCGTCACTTCTTTCATGGAAATGCCGGCCTTGGCGAGATCGGCCATCGTTTTCGCGGCGCCTTCGACGTTTTCGGTAAGGCTGGGGCGAAGCTTGCCATGATCGCGGAAGGCATCGATGGTCGCTGGAGGAATAGTGTCAACAGTATCCGCCCCGATTAATTCCTCGACATAAACGACGTCGCGGTACTTTGGATTCTTGGTGCTGGTGCTGGCCCACAGCAGGCGCTGAGTCTGTGCGCCTTTGGCAGCCAGAGCATTCCAGCGCGGGCCACTGAAGAGTTCCTGGTACTTCTTGTAGGTGAGCCGGGCATTCGCGATGGCCACTTTGCCGCGGATGCTTTCGAGCAAAGCTTTCTGACCTGTGTCCGCAGTATTCTTGAGTTTTTCGTCGATCATGCCATCAATCAACGTATCGATGCGGCTGACGAAAAAGCTGGCGACGCTGGCAATTTGGCTGATGTCCTGCCCCTTGGCGGCGCGAGCTTCGAGACCGGATAGAAACGCTTCGGCGACTTTTTCGTAAGCGGATTGCGCGAAGAGGAGCGTGATATTGATGTTGATACCATCTTCGAGCGCCTGGCGAATGGCGGGGACGCCCTCGGGCGTGCCGGGAATTTTGATCATGACATTGGGGCGAGCCACGGCCTTCCACAAGCGGCGAGCTTCCGCGAGCGAGGCATTCGTATCGAAACCAAGAAACGGCGAGACTTCCAGGCTGACGTACCCGTCGCGACGCTTCGACTCCGTGTAGACCGCCTTGAAAATGTCGCACGCGTCCTGCACATCGCGGAAGGCAATTTTCTCGAAGACACCGTTGGCGTCGAGTTTCTGCGCCTCAGGCGAAGTCAGAATGTCAGCATAGAGGTTGCTGCCGGTAATGGCCTTCTCGAAAATAGCAGGATTGGAAGTCATACCGCGCAGGCCGTCGTTATCAATATATTTCTTCAGTTGTCCGCTGGTGAGCAGGTCCCTGCGGATGTAATCCATCCAGGGCGATTGCCCGTAGGCGAGCAGCGCTTTCAGCGGATTGGTTCCAGCGCCTGTGGCCATATTTGGAACCGTGGTAGTCGTGGTCATGATGGTTCTCCTTCCATTCGAAACTATATTGTACGCCACAGGAGGGTGGACGTGCTTCCCGGTTCGAACGCTAGCAGTTTTTCTTACGGCTTTAATCCTGCCGCAAACTTTGCTTCCAGCGCTTTCACTTTTCCAAGCCGCCGCACGTGCCGCTCCTCGTTAGTGAACCTCGCGCCAAGAAAAGCCTTCACCAGTTCCTCGGCCAGCTTCACGCCGATCACGCGCGAACCCAGCACCAGCACATTGATGTCGTCGTGCTCCACACCCTGATGCGCCGAGTACGTGTCGTGGCACATTCCCGCGCGAATTCCAGGCAATTTATTTGCTGCCACGCTCGCGCCCACGCCGCTACCGCAGATCAGCACGCCGCGTTCGGCCTTGCCGTCCAGCACAGCCCGGCCCACAGCTTCGGCAAAATCGGGATAGTCGGATGGGTTTTCGTTGAAGGCGCCGACATCCAGCACGTCATGTCCCAACGATCGCAGCAGATCTCCAATAGCGACCTTCAATTGAAAGCCCGCGTGGTCCGCGCCAATCACCAGTCTCATTCACGGCTCACTTTCCCAGCACTTCTTTCGCTGCCGCCACGACGTTGTCCACCCCGAATCCGAATTTCTTCAACAGGTCTTTCAGTGGCGCCGACGCGCCAAAACTGCGCATGCCGATTATTTTGCCTTTTGTGCCGACGTAGCGCTCCCAGCCGAATACCGAAGCCATCTCCACGGAAACGCGCGCAGTCACGCTTGCAGGAAGGACGCTCTCCTTATAGGCAGCATCCTGGCGTTCGAACAATTCCCACGAAGGCATACTCACGACTCTGGCCTTGATGCCGGCCGCATTCAGCTTCTCGCCAGCATCAACGCAAAGCGAAACTTCGCTCCCGCTGCCCATCAGAATCACATCTGGTTTTCCTCCCGGAGCGTCCGCCAATACATACGCGCCCTTGGCAACACCGGCAGCAGGAGCATATTTCGTGCGATCAAACGTGGGCATCGCCTGGCGCGTCAGTACCAGCGTGGAAGGTCCATGGGTGTGCTGCATGATGACTTTGTACGCTTCTACCACTTCATTGGCATCGCCGGGCCGCAAAACCTGCATGTTGGGCATGGCGCGCAGCGATGCTACCTGCTCAATAGGTTGATGAGTCGGCCCGTCTTCGCCAACGCCGATCGAGTCGTGGGTGAAGATGTAAATTGCTGGGATTTCCATCAACGCGCCAAGGCGCATGCTGGGCCGCATGTAGTCGCTGAAATTGAAAAACGTCGCGCTGAAAGCCCGCAGTTTCGAAAGCGTCATGCCGTTCACGATCGCGCCCATGGCGTGTTCGCGCACGCCGAAGTGTACGTTGCGCCCGCGATACTGCAGCGGATAAAACTCGCCCGCACCTTCGAACGTCAAATTCGTTTTGTTGGATTTGGCCAGATCCGCCGAGCCGCCAATCAACCAGGGAATATTCTTTGCCAGAACATTCAGTGTTTTTCCCGAGGATTCGCGCGTGGCCATGCCCTTCGAATCGGCAGGGAAGCTCGGAAGATCCTTGTCCCAGCCGTCGGGCAACTGGCCCGTTTGCATGCGGTTCAGTTGATCGGCTTGCTGCGGAAATTGTTTCTTGTACTCCTCAAATTTTGCTTTCCACGCCGCGCGCGCTTCGGCGCCGCGCTTGCCAACGCCGTTCTTGAATTGATCGTAGACGCCATCCGGAACCAGGAATTTCGCGTCTTCGGGCCAGCCATAATTCTGTTTCACCAACTTGATTTCTGCGTCGCCCAGCGGCTCGCCATGCGCCTCATAAGAATCCTGTTTATGCGGCGATCCGTATCCGATGTGACTATCCACGACAATCAGTGTCGGACGGTCTTTCGATTTCAGGAAAACGTCGTACGCGCGGCCAAGCATCATCAGGTCATTGGCGTCCGAAACGCGCGTCACGTTCCAGCCGTAGCCCGTGAAACGCGTCATCACATCTTCGCTGAAGGACCACTCTGCGGGACCGTCGAGCGTTACGCGATTGTTGTCATAGATCCAGCAAAGATTCGAAAGCTTTAAATGCCCAGCAAGAGAGGCGGCTTCGCACGCGACGCCTTCCATCAAGTCGCCGTCGCCGCAAACGGTGTAGACGTTGAAATTGAACATATCGAATCCGGGCCGGTTGAAATTTTCTGCAAGCCATTTGCCGGCAATCGCCATTCCGACACTGTTGCCGGCGCCTTGTCCCAGAGGCCCCGTCGTGGTTTCCACACCCGAGGTGATGTGCGACTCCGGATGTCCGGGTGTTTTGCTGTCGATTTGACGGAAGCGCTTGATTTCTTCCATGGAGACGGCAAGATCGCTCGAGACTTCACCTTTTGCGTTGACAGAGCGTACGCCGGCGAGATGCAGCGTGGCGTAGAGCAGCATCGAGGCGTGACCGGCGGAAAGAACGAAGCGGTCGCGATTCGGCCACGTGGGATCCGCGGGGTCGTAACGCAGGAAGCGCTGCCAAAGAGCGTAGACCACCGGCGCAAGACCCATGGGCGCGCCGGGATGGCCTGAATTCGCCTGTTGTACCGCGTCGATCGCAAGAGTGCGGATCGTATTGATGCTCAGTTGATCGAGGTCCAGTTGCGTTTGCGGCTGGCTCACATTCACTCCTGTCGCGGGCAGCCGGGGCGCCCGCGAATCATGGTCAGATTTTAGATGCACCGCGGTACGGAACGGGTGAGGGGGATTTTACGCCAAAATGAAATAGACTGCTCGCCGGACCTGAGGATTTCTCCTTGGCATCTGGTGAGAATCTATCGCAAGCGCGGGAGTGTCCGAGTAGGCGACTTATCAGGACTTGGGTATCACAAACGGTCAACCGTATACTGAAGTGCGTTTAGAAAATGACAAAGCGGGGAGTTTGTGAGAGAGGGTTTTCAAGAGTTACAGGAGGAGTTTCAGCACTGGCACCTTTAGTGCTACTGATGCGAGGCAGGAAATGGGCTTAGCGGCTTTGAGATGCACCAGCGAGTACCGCTTCGTTCTCTCGGCTCACCTTGGAGATATTTTCTAGCACGGCTTGGATGATGTGCCTTTTGTAGTATACGTAGACGAAATACATTACCGGCACTACCAGCAGGGTCACGCCCCAGGTGGCTCCACGCCCGGCGGCGGTAGCCAAACCCGCCACGGCCGCGCCCACCAGAAAATAGGGGAATGTCCATTCATAGCAGGAAGACCAAAGCTCTCTTAGGGGACGCCCCTCCGCCAAGGAAATAACCAGCGAGACCAGACCCGTGTTCAGAACGAGGTAGACGCAGGCTCCCAGAACCACGATCGCTATCATTGAATTCAATCCCAGCATTGCAGGAACACTGTGCGAAGCCCAGAAAGCCGTGGCTGTACAAACCGTCAGGCATGCCGCATTGAACAAGACCTGTACCGATTTCGGCCGCGTCTGCGTCTTCCAGAGCGACTGGACGAGCGCGCCTCCCAAGCCAATCAGCACAGTCTCGCCAAAGCTAAACAAGGCTATGCCGATCAGAATGAAGACAAAGTTTGTGGAGATCGTAGTCTTAAAGCCCGGCAGGCGAATCTTCATCCCGGAGCCCACCATCGCGAAGGTGAAAAACAGAAGGAAGCGGCCAAGGTTTTCCGCATTCCATTGGGAGGCCACAACAGTAAGAGTGACGGCGGCAACCGCGGCGATCACTGCGATGTAGGCTTTGGCTAGGCTTGGCATTTTCTTTATCCCTCCTTTTGTTCCCTGCGCCTATACCTGGCCTGTTATTGGTCTCCACCTAATCCGCTATTGCCCCAAACAACTGAATTACCCCAAACCACAGAGTTGCCCCATACGACAGAGTTTCCCCAAACTACGGAATTACCCCAAACCACGGAGTTACCCCATACGACTGAATTACCCCAGACTACGGAATTACCCCAGACCACGGAGTTACCCCAAACCACCGAGGAATCGCTCACCAGAGAGACAGTGTTCGTCGACGAGTCATAGGTAACTCTAGGGGACTTTGCGGCACCCACGGTTGAGGGCGCGAGGTCCGTGTTGGCGAGGGCCGCGGAAGCATCAACCGCGCCAGCCCCCACTGCAAAGCTGTCTTGCTGGATGCTGTAGGCGATGCCCGTCGATTGGTCCGTGGCAGTTGTGTAAGACGAGAATCCCTTCCAGGCCGTCTTCATCAACCGAGCTTTCACCTGGTCGGGTGTAAGCGAAGGTGTCTTCTGTAGTAGGAGAGCGGCGATGCCGCTGACCACGGGGGTCGCCATGCTGGTACCGCTAAGGCGCAAGTATCGAGCGCCACCGTATTGCGGGCCACAGCTGCTTCGCGAATAGTTGCATGGATAGACGGCGAGTCCGGGATAAGTGTTTACGAGCGCGTTGCCCCCCGATGGCATGCGTGAAACTACGCCATTGCCTGGGGCGACCAAGTCGGGCTTGACGACGTGATCGAAGGACGTCGGGCCCCTTGAGCTGTAGCTGGTCATCGTCTGCGCGGTTTGCAAGCCCGTACCGTGCGTATTGGTGGCACCAACCGTTATTACGTACGGATCGTTACCCGGCGCACCGATTGTTGCATAGCCATTTGTACCCGCACCGTTATACTGGCCCATATTACCGGCTGCGGCCACCACCACGATCCCTGCTCGCCAAGCGGATTCCACAGCTTGGCAGAGCGGGTCAAGAGTGTAGCTTTCATAGACGCCGCGGGACAAAGACAGATTGATGACTTGAATGTTGTAGGTGCTCTTCAGGGCCACCGCCTGCTGGATGGCTGCGATCACCGAACTATCCGACCCCGCACCGGTGGAATCCAACGCACGCAGATTGATGATTGTGGACTCCGGCGCGATGCCGCGATAAACGCCTGGGTAGTTGGACGACTTTGAACTATAGCTGTTCCCGGCTATGATTCCGGCAATGTGTGTTCCGTGGCCAAAGGCATCCCCGGTGGAACTGTCGCCCGGCACAAAGCTTTGGCTATAAGCGACGCGCGAAGATAGATTGTCGTCGGAGTTCAGGTCGTAAACGCTTGAGACACCGCTGTCAATAACAGCGATTCCCACACCCGTGCCATCCCAGCCGCTGGCGTAGGCAAGATCTCCGTTGACCGCAGTGACTACGTGATCGAGTGAGCCTCGAACGGGGCGGTTTGGCGATATATACGCGACGCTGGAGTGCGACGCAAGACTAGCAAGGCTGCCACCCTTGACGGTAACCAACTGCGCGTGCACCAACGGCAGGTCGGCTTTAGCCGTGGCTCCTTCTGCCTGCACGTCGGACGAACCCGCTGCGCTCTTGAACTGGACAATGACCTCTACCGAAGACTCGGGGTCGATCCCCTTCAGGTCTGGGGCAATCTTGGCAACCACTGCGGGCTGGTCGTCAGATGTCGGGTTGGCAGAACTAGCCCCGGTGTCATTCTTAGGAGCGCTCGAGTGGCCAAGTTCAGCTTGATTCGAGGGGACCGAGTTCTGAACAGAGATAGCCGTCGGAGCGGAGACTTGCGCCGTTCCCGTTTCGGCCGGCGACGACTTGCCATGCTGGGGCAAGGCCCGGCCAATCGCTCCACGGTTAGCATAGTCATCATGGGCGGACGTCGCAGATAGCACTGCCGGCGGCAGGCTCTGCTCGGCAACCTGAGCGGAGGGGCGACCGAGGTCGCCAGAATGGGTCCGTGGGCTGAATCCGATGAGCCCTGCCACGAGGGTCGCGGCTGAGAGGGCAAACAGCGCCCCCCAAGTCGTTGTCTTGAGTGGGCTGCTACCGTTGCTGTCGGAGCTGTGCGTGCCGCTCATGAACTGGACTCCTTGACGAAGTTGGGCCCAGCCGAAGCAGTGGCCCGATTCCTTGAGAATCTTCAGTGCTGGGATTGTCGGGTCTGTTCAAGGGGGAGTCGATGGTACAGGTAGGGCCTGGGTGTAGTACCAAAGTACAGGCGGTTTCAATAGTTCCGGCACACGTCTGCGGTTACCTTCCCGCCGCAGGTGAAGAACAGATTTTTCGTCTTAGAAGACAGTATCCCTTTCAATACAAAGAACTACGGGTACTATTCCTAATCCGGATTTCGCCTATCAAAATTTGCTAATAAACGACCGCGTTCTGCGCCTTACGGTGCTTCGGGGACGGCGAACTCTGGCTCCGGGATCGGCCTGTTTTGATGTGCCTGTTCGTAAGGCTTGGGCGCTCGCTTGTCAGTGATGAGCGCTTCAGGTGCCGCTCGGCAGAGAGCAGGAATGCGTGTGATAACTGCTGCGAAGAACTACTGGAGCAACGCCTGGCGCGACGCTAAGTCGCTCGGCGTTCCTGCCCTTACGTTTATTTTCACCCAGCTTATCGGAGGGTTGCCTGTATTGGTTTACGCCCTCCTGCACTGGCACTCGGATGATTTCTTCCGATATGCCTGCTTTCTAATCGTCGCTTTGTGCGCATCCGTGCTGAAAGTGCAGTTGCCAGGGATCAAAGCCACGATGTCGGCGAATTTCTTGTTTATTCTCGTCGCCATCCTTGACCTCTCTTATTCCGAAACCGTGCTGATGGGCTGTCTCGGCGGGCTTGCCCAGATCCTATGGCACGCCAAGCCGCGTCCCCGCCCGATCCAATGGCTCTTTACCCTGGCAAACCTCGCTCTCTCCATTAGCGCTGCAGAACTGGTCTTTCATAGCAAAGTCGCCGCGGGCGTCGGATTTCGCTGGCCTCTCTTGATGGCGGCGGCAGCGACGACCTACTTCGCCTTCAATACCGTTTCGGTGTCCGGCATCATCGCGATGACGGAAGGACGCAACCCCGTCCATGTCTGGAAGGAATGCTATTTGTGGGCCTTCCCCTACTATTTGCTCGGCGCGTTGATTGCTTGTGGGGTGAGCGCCGTCAATCGGCTGGTTGGCTGGCAATTCGGTCTTCTCGCCTTTCCCATCGTTTATTGGATCTACCGTTCCTACCAGACCTACTTGAGCCGCCTTGAAGCGCAAAAGAAGCATGCCGAGGAAATTGCTGCGCTTCACCTGCGCACCATCGAGGCCCTTTCCCTTGCAATCGAAGCGAAGGATCACACCACTCACGATCATCTCCGCCGCGTCCAGGTTTATGCGGTCGAGATTGCCAAGGAACTTGGGCTAGACGAGGCCCAGATGAATGCCATACGCGCAGCCTCTATGCTGCACGACATTGGTAAGCTTGCGGTCCCCGAGAATATTCTCTCCAAGCCGGGGCGCCTCACTCCGGAAGAGTTCGAGAAAATGAAGATTCACCCAATCGTGGGCTCGGAGATACTGGATCGTGTCCAATTCCCGTATCCCGTCGTTCCCATCGTGCGCTCCCATCATGAAAAATGGGACGGCACCGGCTATCCAGATGGCCTGAAATGCGAAACTATACCGATCGGCGCCAGAATCCTCTCGGCTGTCGATTGCTTCGATGCTCTTGCTTCCGAGAGACCCTACCGGCCAGCGATGACTCCCCAGGAGTCAATGAAAACAATCAGCGCGGAGAAAGGGCGGAGTTTTGATCCTCGCGTTATCGAGGTCATGGAACGCCGGTATCTCGAACTCGAGGAAATGGTCAACAACATGGAAACCGAGCGCAAGCGCTTGGACTTTGCTCCGAAAATGCTTCGTCCGGTAGCTCCATCCTCGGGTTTTGCAGAAGTGGCGAATGACGCCGAAGTCCGCGCAACTTCCTTCCTGACTTCGATTATTTCGGCGCGTCAGGAGGCTCAGCTCCTCTTTGAGCTTGCCCAAACGCTTGGGAATTCTCTGAGCTTAAAGGAAACACTTTCGGTGGTGGCGATTCGTTTGAAGGAAATGATTCCCCACGAGTCGATTGTCTTCTTCGTTTGCCAGGAGGGTATGCTGATTCCTGAATATGTTCACGGGGTGGACTTCGACCTCTTCTCCTCCCTCCGAATTCCATTGGGACAAGGTCTTTCCGGCTGGGTGGCGAGAAATGAGAAACCCATAACGAACGGCAATCCTGCCGCAGAAACATCGCATCTCGGAAAATCCTCCCGTGTAACAGTTTTGCAGTCGGCACTGTGCGTCCCACTTCGCGGCCGGGAGGGTGTTGCGGGAGTGCTGACGCTGTACTGCCGAGAAAAGAATTATTTCAACAAAGAGCACCTCCGTATGCTTCTGGCGGCCAGCTCCAAACTCGGGGTTTCCGTCGAGAATGCCCTTCAGTACGAAACAGCACAGAGCACTGCGAGCACCGATTTTCTTACTGGTTTGCCCAATGCCAGATCGATTTGTTTGCATCTTGAAACAGAGCTGTCCCGCGTCCGGCGCACGAAAACACCGCTGGCTGTGTTGTTGTGCGACCTCAACGGCTTCAAGAAGGTGAATGATACCTTTGGCCACCTTACCGGAAATAGGTTGCTTCGGGAAATCGCCGCCAGATTTAAGTCCTCCTGCCGCGAGTACGATCAGGTCGGGCGTCTTGGCGGAGATGAGTTTGTCTTTGGTCTCCCGGAGATGACAAAAGACAACGTCGCCGAAATAGAAAAGCGACTGGCGCGGGCTGTGCAAGAGGCAAGCTGCCTCGCATGTCCTGACCTGATCGTCTCCGTCAGCGTGGGAAGTTCCTTTTATCCGGCGGACGGTACATCGGGGGAAGAGCTTCTCTCTGAAGCGGACCGCAGCATGTACGAAATCAAAGAAAAGCATTACTCGAAGGCCGAAGCTGTGTCTTAGTGCCGTTCGATGCGAATATGGACGCAAAGTGATCAAAGAAGAAAAAACCACGAAACTGCCTCAGAATGTCTTGCGACGGCTTCTTTTTCTTTTCTGTCTGGGAATCGGGGGCGCTTTTCTCAGCGCGACACTCGTTCGCTTTGCGCCTGGCTACGGTGTTCAAGAGCGTGAACTCGACCCTCGATGGAGCGCGCAGAGCATAGAAGCTTTGCGGCAGAAACAGATGCTCCACGAAGGACTTGCCTTGTATTACTTGCATTACCTTTGGGCGCTCGCCCACGGTGATTTCGGTGAATCTGATTCCCTGAAGCGGCCCGTTCGGGAGTTGCTCCGCCAGCGACTGCCTGTAACCGGCAACTCCGTCGTTCGTGGCTTGGGCATTGCATGGCTGGCAGCTGCACTACTCGCATCCCTGGGCCTGGCTTCGCGCGGCTGGCTCTACGAAGCTTCAAGCGCGGCCTTCAGCAGTTTGCTTCTCTCACTGCCCTCTGCCGTGGTGGCTATGCTTGCTGTTCAACTGCGAGCTCCGGTCTTCTTCGCCATTGGCGTTGTTGTCTTCCCCCGGCTCCATCGTTACATCCGAAGTCTGCTGGTGCGTTCCTACGACCAGCCTCACGTTCTTGCCGCACGCGCTAGAGGCCTGGGAAGCGGAGCGATTTTTTGGCGGCACGTTCTGCCAGTTGCTGCCCCGCCGCTCCTGGCTCTTCTCGGTGTGTCTTTCACTATCGCTTTCGGAGCCGCCATTCCCATCGAAGCCTTATGTGATTCACCTGGCCTTGGACAGCTCGCCTGGCATGCCGCGCTCAGCCGGGACTTACCCCTCATCGTCAATGTCACCCTCATCGTCAGTCTCGTGATGTTCGCGGCGAACTCGCTCGCCGATCTGGCCGGACGCGCTTTCGCGGGGAGCGTGCAATGAGCCCCCTCCAGAAGACGGCCGCCATCATTCTGTGCGCGATCTTTCTACTGATGGTGCTCGCCACCATCCTTGTGCCTGCTCCCTATGCCCGGCAGTTTCGAGATGCCCCGAACGCCCGTCCTTCGACAGCACATCCACTCGGCACAGATGCGCTGGGCCGCGACTCCTTATCCCGGTTGCTTTACGGCACGCGCGTTTCCTTGCTGCTTGCGCCGGCTGCAGCCCTTCTTTCCACCGTGATTGCAGCATTACTGGGTAGCGCTGCGGGATTTCTTGGCGGCCGGTTCGAGCGGATTATCCTTGCTGCGACGGACCTGTCGCTCGCCTTACCCTGGCTCTTTCTACTTCTCACCGTTCGCGCGATGTTGCCTCTCGATGTTCCTCCAATGGTGTCGGTTGTAATCGCCTTCTTGATGATGGGCCTGTTGGGATGGCAGGCTTCAGTCCGTGTAATCTGCGCTGCGGCGCGCGGCGTCAGAGATTCGGATTTCTTGCTACTCGCTCGATCCTCGGGGTGCAAACCCGCGCGGCTCTTGCTGTGCCACGTGGCGCCAAACCTGCGCACGCTTTTCTACGCGCAATTCTGGATTTCTATCCCGTTGTTCATCTTGACAGAGGCGAACTTAAGCATTTTGGGACTTGGAGTGATGGAACCCATGGCGTCATGGGGAAACTTGCTGCGGGGCTTCGAGGATTTTTCCGCGCTCGGGGCAAATCCGTGGCGGCTCGTGCCGCTCGTTCTCCTCGTAATTGTGGTCATGTGCTTTCAACTCGTTCTTCCGTCTCAGGAGGTCACCCAGTGATACGCCGCGTTTGCCTTGTACTTGTTCTTACCCTGGTCTCGTGCTGCCCGTCTTTCGTCAGCGCCGAATCTGCCAGCCAGTCTGGTGGCGAGCTCCATTTTTGTCTCCACGGCGAACCGAAAACGTTCAATCCACTTCTCGTCGAAGACGGCCAATCCGAAACCGTGCGCTACCTAACTGGCGGCGTCTTGATTCGCCTCAATCGCCAGACCCAAGCGCTCGAGCCCGCTCTCGCCACTTCGTGGAAGGCCACTCCCGACGGCCGCACCATCACATTTCATCTCCGCACCGGCTTGCATTTCTCCGATGGCACGCCTTTCACCTCCGAAGACGTTGCCTACACCGTGAAAGCTCTTATGGATCCGCAGCTTCATTCGCCCACCGGAGACTCCTTCCGGTCCGGTGATGGCCAAGTCAGCGTCCAGACTCCTACTGCTGACACGATCACCGTCACTTTCCCTGCGCCAGTCGCGGGACTCGAACGCCTCTTCGACCAGGTTGCGATTCTCTCCGCCCACTCTCCCAAAAAAGAAATGGCCGTCCTCGGCCCCTTCTACGTTGCCGATTACAGCCCCGGCTCCTACCTCCTGCTTCGCCGCAATCCGAATTACTGGAAAAAAGATAAAGAAGGCAAGCCCCTGCCCTATCTCGATTCCATTCGCCTCGACATTCAGCGCAATCACGACATCGAAATCCTGCGCTTCCGCCGCGGCGAAATCCATATCATCAATTCTCTCGACGCCGATCTCTTCGACCGCCTCCAGAAGGAGTCCCCCGCCGCCGCGCACGACGCCGGCCCCAGCCTCGATTCCGAATTCGTGTGGTTCAACCAGGTTCCCACCGCCGCTTTCCCCGACTACAAAAAAGCTTGGTTCCGCTCCACCGAATTCCGCAAAGCCCTTTCTCTGGCCATCAATCGTGACGATCTCGCCCGCATCGTCTACGCCGGCCATGCCCAGCCGGCTTACGGCCCCATCTCGCCCGCAAATCATTTCTGGTTCAACTCCGCGCTTCCCGCGCCCAAATACGATTCCGCCGCCGCCCTCCGGCTTCTCACCCAGGCAGGCTTCCGCCTCGAAGGCGAAACTCTCCGCGACGCCTCCGGCAATCGCGTCGAGTTCACGCTCGTCACTAGCACTGGCAATAAGCCCCGCGAGCAAATGGTCACCATGATTCAGCAGGATCTCTCTCAGATCGGCATAAAGGTGAACATGGTCACGCTCGATTTTCCTTCCTTGATCGAGCGCATCACCCGCACCTTTGACTACGAAGCTTGCCTGCTCGGATTCACCAACACCGATCTCGATCCCAATAGCCAGATGAATGTCTGGCTCAGCTCTGCGGAAAACCATCAGTGGAATCCCAAGCAATCCAAGCCTGCCACAGCGTGGGAAGCGGAGATCGATCGCCTGATGCAGTCCCAAGCCTCCTCCACCTCCGACAAAAAACGCAAAGCCGACTGGGACCGCGTACAGCAAATCGTCTTTGAACAGCAGCCCTTCATCTATCTCATCAACCGCGACGCGATGTCCGCCATTTCTCCCACCGTCATTGGCTCTGCGCCTTCGGTCCTCGATCCCCATGCTTTCTGGAACGCCGATGTTCTCCGCCTCGGCCCCGATCCATCTCTCGGTGCGCAAAAGTGACCCAAGCTCCCCCACTCCTGTCGCTCCGACTCTCCGTCGATTACCGCAACAATAAGGGAGTCCTCCGCGACGTGTCGCTCGATATCCAGCCCGGCGAAATCCTCGGCCTCGTCGGGCAAAGCGGCTCCGGCAAAAGCACTATCTCGCTCGCCATCCTTCGCCTCCTTCACTTGAAAGGCGGCACCGCCCGCGGCAATCTTCTTTTCAAAGGCGAAGACCTCTCCGCGAAATCCGAATCACAAATGCGCTCGCTCCGGGGCCGCGAAATCAGCATTGTCCTGCAAAGCCCATTGTCTTCTCTTAATCCCGCTCTTCGCGTTGGATCGCAGATGAGCGAAGCTTGGCGCGCCCACGCCACCGGCACGCAGGCAGACTGCGCCGCTGCGATTAGCAACGCACTCTCAAGCGTGAGCCTCCCCAACGACACCGACTTTCTCCGCCGCCGTCCCGGGCAGCTCAGCGTCGGCCAGGCCCAGCGCGTTATCATTGCCATGGCCGTCCTTCACCGTCCTTCTCTACTTATCGCCGATGAAGCAACTAGCGCTTTGGACATCATCACGCAGTCGGAAATCCTCCATTTGTTTGCGCAGCTGAACCACGAACTCGGCATGGGCATCCTATATATTTCCCATGATTTGCTGTCGGTCGCCGCGCTCTGTCATAGCATTGCAATTTTGAATGAAGGCCAAATCCTCGAATGTGGCCCTCCCGCACAGATTTTTGGCGCTCCCCGGCATGCTTACACGCAAAAACTCGTCGCCGCGCTCCCTCGAGGGCCCATTCTTGATTTCCATGTGGATAACCTCGTGAGCCCCGCAGCGCCTGAAGATAAGGACGGATGCGCCAAGCGATCGGAAGAGTCTTCCACTCCCGACCAAATTCCCAGTATCGCCCGTTAAGAGCCCGGGTCTTATATGGCACACAAAACTAAAACTGCTAAAACCCAAGAAACCGTGCTCCTGGGCCGCACGTGGCAGGAGTCAAATGCATGAGCGAGCGCACAATGAAGAAACAAGTTCTTCACTCAAGAAGGCATCACCGTCGAGTTGAAACGCCACAAGGCTTGTGGGTGATCTGGCAGTGCGGCCGAACTGAAGATACGTCGCGAGTCAAAGATCTGAGTGTGGGTGGTCTTTTTGTCGAAACATTAAAGGTCTGTCCTGTCGACGCCACGGTTAAACTTCATTTTCTCGTAGAGGACGGAGAGATCAAGGCCGATGCCACCGTGCGATTCGTTAAGGCTGGGAGTGGACTAGGTCTGAAATTCAAGACTGTTCGCAGCGAAGATCAGATACGTTTCGCGACCATGGTTAGAAGGATCACCCAGCCAGAATGACTGTTGGTGACGAGTTTTCACGAACTAACGGATCCATCAGGACGAAGGCAGGGACAAACAGCGGCAATGCGCCCGGCATCTTGACGTCCAGAAAATAAAATACCTGCTCGCCAAACGCGCCAGCACGAACCCGAATGCCGCGCCTGCAAGTACGCCCGCCGCAGCCATCAATGTTCTTAGCTTCCCTCCCGAGCATCAGCATCACGCCTGCCAAAACTAAGCGCCACATTGTAATCAGTGTATTGAATGCAAACAATCCTGTCCGTGTGCCAGGGCTGCGTTTTAGTGTCCGAATTTGCCATAGCGGTGTCCTGAGGTTCGAACCGGAGATGTCGGAAGCACTCGTAGCCCAAGTACCATCCAGAAGGACTAATAGTCCCCTGCTTGACCTCTGGAGCCACTCGGAGTAATCTCGCAGAGCTAAGTTTGAACTTGCTAACCCAGCTCAAGAATCATCTTTGGATTTTTTGTTCAAGACCGATAGGAATATCTTCTTTCACTTTTCGGTATTGAGTCCCCCCAAAATCCTTTCGTTTCGAGCTACAGGTACGGGTGAAGGCAAGCGCGTGTTCAGGAGGAATTTGTGCGCTCTGTTCGCTTCGTTCTCGGTCTGTTCACCATTTTGAGTGTGGCCTTTGCGGTCATGCCCGCGAAGGGGCAAAACCCCGGAGACAACGTCAACATGGTTTCCGGAACGAAGTGGCCCGGGGGTGACCCGTTCCTGCAACGGCAAAATGAGCCATCGCTTGCTGTTTCCACGCGCAATCCCATTCACCTCCTCGCCGGCGCGAACGACTATCGCTCGGTGGACATTCCCAATCCAAACTCAGCCGATGAACGAGGCGACGCCTGGCTGGGTGTGTTCAAGTCGTTCGACGGTGGAGCCAGCTGGGGGAGCACTCTACTGCCCGGCTATCCGCAGGATACATCCGCGGTCGGCATGGCTTCTCCTCTGCACGGTTTTACCACCGCCGCGGACCCTGTTGTCCGGGCTGGAACCAACGGTCTGTTCTATTACAGCGGAATCGCATTCAATCGCGGGAGCAACCTGGGACAGATCTTTGTCGCTCGCTACATGGACCTCAACAACCAGGAAGGCGCCGACGCTAGCCAGAGCCAGGACCCCATCCGCTATATCGGTGTGGTGCCCGTTGATACCGGCACATCGGGACAGTTTCTGGACAAGCCATGGATTGCCGTGGACATTCCGAGAGGAAACGCCCAGTGCACCATCCTGGTCCCGCAGGGCAGCACGACCGTAACCCAGACGATTCCAGCCGGAAATATTTATGTCGTCTGGAGCAGGTTCACGGGCAGCACCAGCACCAAGATCATGTTTTCTAGTTCCGCAAATTGCGGAGCGACATGGAGCCAACCGGTCAAATTGAGCGAGAGCAATTCCATCAATCAGGGAACCACGATGGCGATTGACTCCAGCACGGGGAACATCTACGTCGCTTGGCGCCGCTTCGTCACCAGCAGCCAGCCCGACGCCATCGTCGGCGTCGTTTCCACGAACCTTGGAAAAAGCTTTTCCAAATCAGTGGATATTGTGGACCTGCCCGTTTTCAATTCTGCGACTCCCAACGCTCCATCTTTTTTTGACCAGGAAACGGCAGCCGCTGCATTCCGTGTGCATTCCTTCCCTACGCTCGCGGTCGACGGCAAGGGGATCGTTTATCTGGCATGGTCGCAGCGCGGATTGGCAACCGGAGGCGATGCGCGGATCGCCATGGCTACCTCGATGGACGGGGTGAACTGGTCCGCGCCTTTCGCCATCGATAATGGACCCCTTGTCGAGAATGGCCAGCCCGTTCTCGACTCCACTGGGAATCCGCTCGCTCGCGGGCACCAGACCATGCCACAGATCTCGATCGCCGGCTCGAAACTTTTTGTTCTCTACTACGATCTCCGCGAAGATCATACAACCGGACTGTATCTTCCCGATTTTCCGTTTGCTCCGGACGCCAACGGGAATTTCTATCAGGAAAGCCGTCAGCTTCAGGGCGAGCTTCCCGGCAACCCAAATCAAGTTTTCACGCCCGCGCTGACCGACGCAAATCTGACTTTGCGGCGTCATACGATTGACCTGGTTACTGCCCAGGCTGACACCAGCGCAGCCTCACTGGTTTTCTCCACCGCGCGTGTCTCCCGCTACAATTTCGGCTTGCGCAATGATTCCGGCGATATTCCAGGTTATCTGCGCCAACTGCAGGTGGATCCTCCGAATTTGCCCCTGTTCGAACAAGGCAAGGTTCCTTTCCTCGGCGACTATATCGACATCGCGGGCTTGGCATTCGTTCCTACGGACACTACCGGAAAAAATTGGAGATTCAGCAATTTACCTTCGGACACGCCCGTGGTGTATGCCACCTGGACGAGCAATCAGGATGTGCGTCCTCCCGCAGATGGGAATTGGCAAAACTACACTCCTGTCGGCGGAGGAGGACCGAGCATTTACAGCCCCGGTACCAATACGCCTGTCTGCAGCACGGGGCAAGAAGGCATGCGCAATCAGAACATCTACAGCAGCCGCATCACGCAGGGACTGCTAGTGAGCGTCCCGCAGAATGCCAAACCCTTGAGCACAACTCTGCAGCGCTCCTTTATCGTGCTGGTCCAAAACTTCAAGGACCTCAACAAGACGTTCCGGCTGGCCATTTCGAATCAGCCGCCGGGAGGACGCGCATCGTTTATCGCCGT
>Ga0307471_100000331_pt1 | contig 24186 bp, 15 predicted proteins | sample atmos_gasesAM3C__2_FD_204566 | JGI IMG/M metagenome (GOLD analysis project Ga0307471, IMG submission 204566) | Hardwood forest soil microbial communities from Morgan-Monroe State Forest, Indiana, United States - atmos_gasesAM3C_515 | ecosystem: Environmental > Terrestrial > Soil > Temperate...
GGCGTTTCTTCCCGCGAGGTTTGCCCGAAACATTGCTTCCATTTTTTCCGACGCGTCAGTTGATAAGCGTACATGTAAGCGTGCCCTGCTTCATGTCGCATTAACTTCATGAACCACTCCGGCGTGCCGCCTTCGACTTCGAGCATCATCGTGCGCTCGAGCGCGCGCAGCCGGTCCTGCACCAGAAAGAATGGAATGAAGATCGCAGGCACACCAACTGGGACGAACCATTCATCGCCAATATGACACGGCGGATGAAACACCAAGCCTTTTGCCGAAAGCTCATCATGGAGTTGACGGATGAGCGGCTCAAGCGCGGTTCCCTCCAACCGTAACCCGAGTGACGAGATGCGGCGCTCGAGAAGTTCCGCATCAGTCAACGACGCCCAGTCGGCAGCTTCCATTTGGCGCATAGTATCATTGAGCCCAATGCTGTCACAGCGCTTGATAAACAATTGCCGTGGCGCACATTTTTGTTCGCTGTTGCGTGAAACCGAAGAGCAATTTCTTTCAAATCCTCGTCTGTTCAGCGGTGGTGCTTGTAACGTGCCACATGCTCGCCGCGAAGGAGCCTCTCTACGACGGCCTCGGCTCCTACTCGCGTAAGATCACGACCGACTCGGCGGAAGCACAGCGCTATTTCGATCAGGGCCTCGGTTTTCTCCACGGATTCAATCATCGCGCAGCGATCCGCGCGTTTCAGCAAGCGGCCGAACTCGATCCGCAATGCGCGATGGCGCACTTGGGTATATCGCTCGCGTGCGGTCCGCACATTAATTCTATCGCCGTTCCACCGCCGGCAGCAGAGCTTGCCTGGAAGGAACTTGAGCTCGCTCAAAAGAATGCCGGGAACGCGTCGCCGGTTGAGCGGGCGCTGATCGATGCCCTCGCAAAACGTTACGCTAACCCGCAGCCGGAAGATCGCAGCGGGCTCGATCGCGCTTATGCCGACGCAATGCGCGAGGTCTGGAAAAAATATCCGAAGGATCCAGACGTCGGTGCCCTGTTCGCAGAAGCAATGATGAACTTGCGGCCGTGGGATCAATGGACACCGGACGGCAAGCCGCAGCCGGGAACGGATGAAATCATCGCTACGCTCGACGCTGTGTTGAAGCTTAACCCAAACCATCCGCTGGCGAATCATCTTTACATTCACGCCGTGGAGGCATCGCCGAATCCGGAACGCGCGATCGCTGCTGCAGACCGACTGCGCAATTTACAGCCGGGCCTCGCCCACAATGTACATATGCCGTCGCACATCGACATTCGCACCGGCCAATGGCTGAAGGCTGTGGATACAAATGCAAAGGCAGTGGAAGCAGATCAGCGCTATCGAAAAATTTTCGGGCCCGCCAAAGGTTTTCTTAACGTGTATATCGCGCATAACCGCCACATGCTGGCCTATGCCGCGATGATGACGGGTCAGCGCGAACTGGCATTGAAACACATTCGGGCCATGGTCGCCGAGATGCCGGCCGATTTTCTAAAGGAAAACGCACTGCAAGCGGAAGGAAACGTCGCAATGCCGCTGGAAGTAATGGTGCGCTTTGGGCTTTGGGACGAAATTTTGGCCGAGCCGGAGCACTACACCGACAAGATGTGGTTCACCCGCGCATTTCATTATGCCGCTCGCGCGATTGCATACGCGGCGAAGGGCGACACGGCCAGCGCGCGAAATGCGCAACGTATTTTCCTCGAACGCGCCAAGCTTGTGCCAAAGGAAGATTTTTTGAGCAACAATAGTTGCGCAGCGCTTCTCGCCGTCGCCATGCCAATGGTGGAGGGAGAAATTCTGATCGCGGAAGGAAAGATTGATAGCGGCATTGAGCAGTTGCGCGCCGCAATCCAAAAAGAAGACGCTCTCAAATATGATGAGCCACCCGGATGGTTGATTCCGGTGCGTCACTCACTCGGAGCGGTGTTGATGAAGCAACAACGTTTTGCCGAAGCGGAGCAGGTTTATCGCGACGATCTCGCCCGCTTGCCCGAAAACGGCTGGTCCTTACTTGGCTTGGTAGAAAGTTTGCGGAAACAAAAGAAAAACGCAGATGAAGTTGCTCAAACGCAGACGAAGTTTAAAAAAGTTTGGGCAAAAGCCGATCTGACCATTACCACTTCGTGCCTTTGCCAGCCGCAGGCATGAACTGCGCGGATGTTCTCTCCCAGCGGAGACGAATTACAGCTTTGCGTAAACGCCCATCAGCGGACGTTTCGATGGCGTCGGTGAACGGAAATCGCTGACGAAACCATCCTTCGTGCGAAGTTCAACATGACCAACGCTTCGGGCCGTACCATACACGAGCACCGAACCAACGGGCGCAGCGAATGGATCCGTTATTGATAGTTTTTTAAATCCGTAGTTGTTGACGAGTTCGGACGCAGCGTCTCTGGCAAGGTCGGTTTTCGGGCGGGAGTCGATGACTCCTGAAGCGAGCAACGCGTCTTTGACATAGTGCCAGCAGCGCGACCGTGAATGCGCATGCGCGCGCTCCTGCGCGAGCGTTGCTGCTTGCACTAATCTGTTGTCGATGCGCCGATCAATTTTGGCATAGGGGTAAACGATTCGCTTCGGATAATAGTCGCTAATCACGGGCACGGATTCCTTTTTACCCTGCGGAGATCTGAAACTGAAACGGCTGCCGTGCTGCACCGTTTGATTTACGGTCGGCTGATTCATCGGGCGCACCGGCTCCATCGTAAAGGTTGCGCGGGCGGTCGGTTTCACGACTGGTTGCGTCGGCTTTTGCGCAACCACCGGCACCGGTTTCTCAGCGCTTGTACGTGCCGATTCTGCCATGAGTTTTCTTGTTTTTTTCGAGATCGTCGGCGCTGTCTTCGCCGTGATCACCTGGACTACATCGTTTGTGACCTCGTCGCTGCGACTGTCGCCTCCCAACGTGGAAGGCGCCAGGCCTTGGGCACGTGCGCCCGCGCTGAAAGCCACCGAAACGAATGCAGTTGCCAGTGCTAAGAAGATTGGACGTCCCCGCACGAGCGCGAGGTATGCCGGAAATCACAAACCATGGCAAGTTTTTTTTTCGATAAAAACCATTGGCGGCTGGTCGGTTACCTAGGTCACGGGTTTCCACGCACACGGAATGGCGCCCCGCCTCGTTTCAATCGTAAGGGGAATAATCGGGCCCCAATCCTGGCGGAGGACCGATCATCTGGTCGCGGTCAATGAAAACGCGGCTTCGATGGCGCGGGGTGAATTCTTCTTCGTCCGGCGCAACGATGGCAGTGCGTCCGGAGCGGAGGCGAAGAATCAACCTGCCATCCGAGGTGATACCAACGACCCGACTGCGCACCGATCCAGCGCGACCCCGCGCGGAATATCCGGCCGAACTCCGGCTGGCGCGTTTGGATTTTGAGACAACGGATTTCTGGCTGCCATCTGTAGTCGACTGACTGGTAGTAACTGGCGGCGGTTCGGCGTTTGCCTGAGCCGATGAGTTTGCGCCCGCGTCGGCAGAAACAGAGCTACCCGGAGTCGCTCCCAGAGAGTTCTGTGCTGAGTCGGTTGGAGCCGCGGCCTGCGGTTGAGCGCTCGCTGTTTGCGCTTGCTGGACATCCGCCGGCCCGACGTGAAACGGATTCGGAGTCGTCGCGGCGTTGGCCAACGCCTGAGTTTCGGGTGGGGCAGTTGGGTTCACGGGTTGTGATGACACAACGGCGGGAGGCGTGGAGGAGGTGCTGCGAAGGATTTGAGCCGCAGCGGGTGGCTGGCTTGCCGCTGGTGAAGAGTCCGGCACACCAATCAGAACGCCAACTTGCTTTTGCCTGCCACGAACCAACTTGCCGATTGAGTCCGGAAAAACCACGGGCGCAATCGCCGCCGCCAACACCAGCAACGCGGCGACCGCGACCGCGGTTCGTACAAGGCGACGCGGCCGAGCTTCTGCGCGGCGGGCGACGCTTGTCCTTAACGGGATCCCGTATCGATCGGAAAATGCGCGCCGACGCTCAATTTTCCCCAGCGACGCGCGCATCATCTCCGCCACGACGAGCAAGTCCTTTGGACGCTGATCCGGATCGCGATGCAACAGCTGGCCTAACAACACTCGCAATGGCTTTGGAAATCCGGAAAACTTCGGACCACGTTGGAGCGTCTCAGCCGACAGCGCGACGCCGGTAAGCACAAAATAAAGTGTCACACCCAGTGAATAGATTTCCGAGCGAATGTCTTTTGTTGGCAGGCCGAATTGTTGATCACTCGTTACCTGTCCCCCGAAGGGAGCTTGGCTAGGCATCTCCGCTTCCGTTAGCTGGGGCTCCGGCCGAGCCATGAGCGCCGGCAAGCCGAAGTTGGTCACCTTCACCAATGGCCAACTGCCTTCTGCCGTCTGCCCTGGCACCAGCATTATGTCGGAGGGCCGAATCGACGGATACGGCAGCTTGTGAAAGTCCGCCGAGGATAACACACTTACGGTCTGCTCGCCGACTCGCAATGCGGCGTCAGCTGCCATGGGCCCGTGACTGCGCACCCAAGAAGCCAGTGTTTCGCCTGCGAGGCGCTCGGAAACGTAGACGTAATCGTCGCCTTCGCGTCCAAAATCGAGGACTTTGGCGATGTTGGCGTGCCGCAGCTTCTGCGCCGCCGACACATGCTCCTCAAATTCCTGCCGTTCGGCCGAATCGATACTCTTTGCCGGGATCAGCGTTACAGAAACGGGCTCCGCGGTCCTCTCATCTACGGCTTCGTGGCTGATTGCCGGACCGTTTCGGTCGGGTTCATACGGGCTGCCGTCATATTTAAGACGGATGCGATAATTTTTTAGGAATGTCGTGCGCTCCATAACAAGGCCTCGTTGGCGCGGTTCAACCACGATCTGGCTGCACCGGTATTGATTCAACCATGATTTTGGCTGCGAGTTGCTCGCTGTCTGGGCTGTGGCGAGGATCACTGGATCTTGGATGCCGGACCAGAGATGCCAGTTCGAAGGCAATTTTGCTTTCCAATCAAAACACGTTCAGGGACAGTTTCGCGATGTCGCGTCTGGCGAGCTTTCTCGTCATTTTTGTCATCTGGACGGTGACTTATCTGACAAACCTCGGAGCTTCAGAGTTTCGCAGCGAAGAAGGCTACCGCGTCATGCCGGCGATGCGGATGCTCGAGAGCGGCAATTACGTCGTGCCGTACGTGGGGACAGAGCCATACCTGCGGAAACCGCCTCTGGTGAATTGGATTGTCGCCGGCTCATTCAAGCTATTCGGGGTGCGCAATGAATGGACGGCGCGGCTGCCATCGGCGCTCTTTCTTCTCGCTGTCGCTCTGCTGCTGCGGTCAATCACCGCGCCAATGCTCGGCGCGGCTGGCTCAACGATCGCCGCGCTTTGTTGGCTGACGAACCTCGGTCTGATCGAGAAAGGACGGATGATTGAGATTGAGGCGATTTACGTTTCACTTTTCGGGTTCGCCTTTTTTTCCTGGTTGGTTCTGTGGCAAAGGAATCGTTCGCCCTGGCTTACCTTTGTTGTGCCGTGGATTTTTCTCGGCTTGGGCATGCTCGCCAAAGGACCGATGCACATCCTATTCTTTTATGTTCTTATCTGTGCGGTGCTTTGGAAAAATCACCGTCTCGCCGATCTTCTGCACCCAGCCCATGCCGCGGGCCTACTTTGCGCAGCGGGGATTTTCGCTGCGTGGTTCGTTCCTTATTTGCAGATGGCCCCCCAGTCTCCAATGCGAATTTGGACGCAGGAAACCGCAATCGCTTTGTATGGGGAAAAAGCCAGTTCGACGAATTGGTGGCTCAATTTTCCCCACGGGTTCGGCTATTTTCTTCCTTGGATATTGCTGGTGCCATTTATTCGCTTTGGCAAAATAGCTGACCTAATCCAGCGTGACACAGTTCGCGGCCTGGTGCTCGGATCAACTCTGGTTTTCGTTGTCATTCTCCTGATTCCCGGGACCCTGCCCAGATACGTTCTGCCGCTGGTCGCGCCATTTTGTTGGATAATCGGAGTTGCATGCGCCAACGACGCGTTTGAGTGGACCATTCGGTTCAGAACTTTTCGGCTTTTTGTTCCGAGAAAGGTCGTTGCTTCTTCGATCGCCATTGGTGTGATTGCAGCCATGATAGTTTTCCCGCTGCGCTCGGTGACCTATTTGAAAAAGCACGAGCGACTAAAGCCTGTCGCAGCCAGCGTCAACGCAGTGGTCCCCCCGGATCAGCATCTTTATGCCGTCGACCTGCCGTTTCTGCCTTACCTGTTTTATGTCTGGGCACCCGTGACCTATGTGAGAAGGATTGACGAATTGCCGCCTGACGCTCGCTATTTCCTCGTCACACCCAATAGACTGCAAAAGGTGACCAAAATTCCTCGACTCGCTCATGCGCGACCCGTGCTTTGGACCCCGAAGTATCCCCCGACGTTTCGCGGCGGCGAAAGTGTTTTGTTTGTAATTGACGGCTAAAACAGCTATCACCCGGCATTTTGTCGATTGCGGTTTGATCCAAATTGGCCAAGCTAAAGTCTCCGTTTCACATACCCCGTGGTGTAACGGTAACACAGCGCCCTTTGGAGGCGTTATTCTTGGTTCGAATCCAAGCGGGGTAGCCAGTTCAGAAGCTCCCCGCCAGGGTTCGCAAATTCCCCGAACTGAGGTATAGTTTTGGTTCCGGCTTTATGAACGAATTGAGAGTAGAAAATCTACGCGTCTCGGTTGCCGATCAGGAGATTGTGCGCGGGCTAAGTCTGCGCGTTCCGCGCGGCGAAGTGCACGCATTAATGGGCCCAAACGGCTCGGGGAAAAGCACGCTGGCCAAGGTTTTGGCCGGGCATCCCGATTACCACGTAATCGCGGGAAAGATTTTGATGGACGGCGAAAATCTTCTGGAACTTGAGCCAGACGAACGAGCACGACGCGGTCTGTTTCTGGCTTTCCAGTATCCAAGCGAGATTCCAGGCGTGACCATTGCCAATTTTCTCCGAGCGGCATTGCAAGCCCGTCTGCCGGAAGGCGAAGAATTGGAGGCCACCGATTATTACGCCAGGCTCTACGAAAAAATGGAACTGCTCGGCATGGATCGTTCGTTTACTTCGCGGTCGGTCAATGAGGGCTTCTCCGGCGGCGAAAAAAAGCGCGCGGAGATTCTGCAAATGGCCGTGCTCGAGCCACAATATGCCGTGCTCGATGAGACCGATAGCGGCCTTGACATCGACGCGCTGAAGACCGTAGCACACGGGGTCAATTCGTTGCGCGGGCCGAATCTTGGGATACTGTTAATCACGCACTATCAGCGGCTCCTGAACTACATCATTCCCGACTACGTCCATGTGATGGTAGGAGGGCGAATTGTGAGGAGCGGGCGAAAAGAACTCGCTCTCGAGCTCGAAGAGCGCGGTTACGATTGGACGCGCGAGGGAGCTGCCGAACCAGTGTTTACGAGGTAACAAACAAATGAAAACCGAAACGACAGCCATCAATATCGATCGCGGCAAGGGCGATTTCTCTTACCCGGAAGCTCACGTGCGCGACGCGGGCGTGGGCTTGAGCGAACGCACCATCCATTACATCGCCGATGTGAAAGAGGACCCGGATTGGGTACGCGATTTTCGTCTGCGCGCTTTGAAGACATTCTGGGAGAAACCACTTCCCACGCACTGGGCAAGCAAGGAACTCGAGGCCATCGACTTTGACAAGATCCGTTACTATCTCTCGCCCGGGACCGAGACGAAACGCAGTTGGGAAGAAGTACCAGATGACATCAAGCGCACATTTGAGAGGCTTGGCATTCCCGAGCAGGAGCGGAAATTCCTCGCAGGCGTGGAAGCGCAGTTCGACAGCGAAGCTGTCTACTCAAACATCAAAAAAGCCGTCGGCGAACAAGGCGTCATTTTCGTCGGATCGACAGAGGGACTGAAGAATTACCCGGAAATTTTTCGGAAGTGGTTCAGCAAAGTCATTCCGGTTGGCGACAACAAATTCAGCGCGCTGAATTCAGCTGTGTTCAGCGGCGGCTCGTTCATTTATGTCCCACCGGGAGTGAAAGTGAAGCATCCGCTGCAGGCATACTTTAGGATCAACGCGGAAAACTTTGGGCAGTTCGAGCGCACACTGATCATTGCCGATGAAGGGTCGGAAGTTACTTACATGGAAGGCTGCACTGCGCCGAAATTTAATACACCAACGCTGCACAGCGCTGTCGTCGAACTCGTGGCGCTGAAGGGCGCGAAGATTCAGTACATCACCGTTCAGAATTGGGCTTCGAACGTTTTCAACCTCGTTACCAAACGCGGACTCGCTCAGGAAAACGCCGAAGTGAAATGGATTGATTGCAACATCGGTTCTCGCCTCACGATGAAGTATCCCGGTGTTATTATGAAAGGTCGCAAGGCGCGCGGCGAAGTTTTGTCTATCGCGCTTGCCAATGATGGCCAGCATCAGGACACCGGCGCGAAGATGATTCATGCCGCCGACGAAACAACCAGCAACATCATTTCCAAATCGATCTCGATCGGCAAAGGTCGCGCCACTTATCGCGGCTTGGTGCACGTGCCGAAGCATCTAAAGAATTGCAAGAACAATACTGAGTGCGACGCGTTGCTCATCAACTCGACGTCGCGCACCGACACCTATCCGGCGATCACCGTGCGCGGCACTGGTAACGCCGTGCAGCACGAAGCCAGTGTTAGCCAGGTCAGCGCGGAGCAAATTTTCTACATGCAACAGCGCGGTTTGAGTGAAGCGCAGGCGATGAGCTTGAGCGTGAACGGTTTCGTTAACGATCTCGTCCGCCAATTCCCAATGGAATACAGCGTCGAGCTCAAACGGCTGATCGAGCTGGAGATGGAAGGCTCGGTCGGATAACCGTCGCGTTTGGCGAATTCTTTCTGTAGCGGCGGTTTGTGACCGCCGCTGCGTTACAAGTTCCAGATGACGCTGGTCACACATCAAGAGCAAGCAGCACCGATTCTCTCCGGCCCGAGCGAATCGCGGGATTTTCCAGATTGGTTTCGTGATCAACAGCGCGCAGCGTGGCAACAATTCGAAACGTTGCCGAACCCGACGCGAAAAGATCAACCATGGCGATTTTCAAATGTCGGTCTTCTCGATCTGGCGCCGTTTCGAATAAGCCCGCCGCTATCTGAAGACGACCGCAACAATGTTCTGAAGTATTCCCGTGGTCTCGACGAGTACGCGGGTCGAATGATTTTTGCCAACGATCAACTCATCGAGCGCGACGTCGTTTCTGATGACCTGAAAAAGCGCGGCGTCATTTTTCAACCGCTCGAGCGCGCCATGGTGGAGCACGCCGATCTTTTCCGGAAATATTTCATGTCGACCGAAGCGAAGCTTGGCTCGGCCAAATTCGCCGCGTTACACAAGGCGCTGGTATCATCGGGAACATTCCTGTTTGTGCCGCGCGGACTCGAAATCGAATTACCGATCGAAATCTTCCATTGGCTGCGCCACGATAACATGTCGGTGTTCCCCCATCTGCTACTCGTGGCCGATGAGTTAGCGAAGGTCACGGTGATCGAGCATTTCCGGTCGTGCAGCCGAACGGCACCTGGCTTCGCGTGTGGTGTGAACGATCTCATCGCCGGGCCTGGCGCGAGGGTGACCTATGTCTGCGCGCAGGAGTGGGCCAGTAACGTGATTGCATTACAAATGAACTCCACGGTGGTCGATCACGATGCTTCAGCTATGAGCCTGAATTTGCACGTGGGCGCAAAATATTCGCGATTCGAAAGTCTGAGCCGTCTGATTGGCGAAGGCGGCCGCAGCGATCTGCTGGCTGTCGCCGTGGCGAAACATCAACAGGAATTCGACGCACGTACATTGCAGGACCATATCTCGCCGCGCACGGCGAGCGACTTGCTTTACAAAAACGCGCTCGACGATCGCGCCCGCACGATTTTCGGCGGTCTGATCCGCGTGGAGCCGCACGCTCATTTCACTGACGCGTATCAAAAGGTTCGCAACCTTCTCCTAAGCGACGATGCCGAAGCCAACTCAATGCCGGGCCTCGAGATTCTAGCCGACAACGTCCGTTGCACCCACGGCGCGACCTCAGGTCAAATCGATGAGGATGAACTTTTCTATCTACGCACACGCGGGATTCCCACGAAAATCGCCCAGCGCCTCCTCGTCACCGGCTTCTTGGACGAAGTAATTCAGCGGCTCGATCACCCAGAGATTGGTGATCATTTGCACCGCCTCATCGAAGACAAATTTGCGGCGTCCGTTTAACTACCGACGTGTCGCTTATAGTCGTCGTCATTGTTCTCACGGCGACCTTGTCAGCGTCAGGGCAGCCTATCTCGTCAGTGACGCTCGAACGTAAAGCATGTCACGGAACATGTCCGGTTTACAGAATACGAATCAACAGAAATGGCGATGTGAAATACATCGGCGACGGATTTGTGAAGGAGACAGGCGTCCGAGTAGCACATATCCAACCACACCAGTTCGATGAACTGGCAGCTAAAGCCAAGCAAATACGGTTTTTTGAACTGGAGGACAGTTATAGTTCGATAAAGATAGAAGACTGGTTCGTCACTGCTACGGATTTACCAACAACGATCGTTACTGTATCCGGCGGCGGTAAAACAAAGCGCGTGCGAGATTATCCCGGAGCGCCAAAGGGATTGTACGAATTCGAGCAACGCATTGAACGAATTACAAACTCAGAACGATGGACGGGCAGGAAGGACGAGTTGTAAGACGCCCATTATTACGACCGATTTCCATTGAATCGGCAAACTACGTTCCGCGGCGTATTGCGTCGTCAATGGACTGGGCCGCTAGAAAACCTTCGCGTTACCGGCTATGAGTTGGAACTACCGAAGAACAATCTTGCGTTCACGGTTCACGCAGAGAAGTCCGTGGAGTTGTCCAAGTTCGCTGGGAATTTGGTGGACGCGATTGGTGTGCTCGAAGACAGCAATCGTTTCGCGTCACTTCGATTCATTCAGTCCGTCAGGTCTTTAGGGACAAGAAGCCTTGGCCATGATCTTGTGTCCCCAAACAAGGCAAAATGAACACACGTGATTCCTCGACTCCGTCTCGGAATGACAGATGCGAGCGCGGCAAAGGTCGAGATCAGTTCTCCGGTTTCTCCTCTGTATTCAGTTCGAAATTGATTTTTACGTCGTAGTGATCGCCTTTGATTAGCCCCGTCGGCGGCGGATCAACCTGGCTGACTTGTTTCGCAACCGCTGCCACTGATTCATTCACTGTGGCGTTCGCAGACGGTTTGGCGATTTCGAATTTGGAAACGCGACCGTCTTTTTCGATTCGCACGTTCACGAGTGTCGAAATTTTTGCATCCGAAGGGACATTCGTGGTGGGCTGGATCCAGGCGCTGTAAAAACGGTCATGCAACATGTTGCCGTACCAGCCAAATTCGGACGCACTGCTACCGCCGCCCGCGCTGGCAGCTTTGCCACTTGATCCGCTTTGCCCGCTACCGCTGTGAGGCGCGGAATCCTTTTTTGCCAGAGTAATTTTATCTTTCTTCTCAGACTTGGCGTTCGGTTTTGCTGGGCTCGCCTTGGGGTGCGCCAACGCTTTTGGAGAAGGTTTCGCCATCAGCGTTTTCTTGGGAGTTGGTTTCGGAATTGGTTTTGGAGTTACTTTTGGTTTCGGCGCAGGAGTGAGAGTCCTCTTTGGTGCAGGTGTTGCAGTTGCCGCCGGTTTCGGAGTAGCCGATGGCAATTCGATTTCGCTCTTCGCGGTTGTTACGACAGGCTTTTCGTCTGCGGCTTCATCCTCTTCCAACCGGTTGGATACAGTCGCAGTGGGCGGCTGCTTTGGTGATGGCGATTCTTCGTTTTCCGATTCGTCTGCCGAGAGATCTCCCGCGCCACCCAACCAAACGATGCTCTCTGGATTCGATGAGGCCCTCGCTGCCACACTCCAGCGGATCAGTCCCGCGATAAGCGCGACGTGCGCCAGCGCAATCAGGACGACGTTTCCCCAAAAACGCCCGCTTGGCGTACCGTACCTCTGCGAAGGCGGCCCTTTCGCCATTTAATTCGGTTCTGCTTTAGTTGCGATGCCGACCTTGGTGATGCCCGCGCGTTGCAATGCGTCCATCACTCCGATTAATTTTTGCACGGGCAAATCGCGGTCGGGGCGAATCACAATGGCGATATCCGGATTCGTCTGTTTCAATTGCACCAACTGTGTCGTCAGAGTTTCCAGGTCCATCACCTGATTATTGAACCGGATTGCGTCGGTGCGATCGATTGAGACGGTTTGCACATGCGACGTCTTGATAGGCGGATTTTTCGTGCCACTGGACGGGATCACCAGGTTCATACTGCTTTCCAGCAGCGGCGTGGTAATCATGAATATGATGAGGAGCACAAAAGCGAGATCGAGCAGCGGCGTGATATTGATCTCGCTTAATGTGGAGAGATTCTGACGTTGCGAGTAACGTCTCATCTGCGAAACGTCGATTCACGCGACCCGTGATCGACGTACTTGTGCTCAAACTCGGATGCGAGTTCGGCGGCGAAGTTGTCCATCTCCACGATGATCCCGCGAATGCTGGTAACGAGGAAGTTGTAACCGAACATTGCCGGAATCGCGACGCAGAGCGCCGTAACCGTGGTAATCAACGCGCCGGATACACCGGGCGCCATTGCAACGAGGTTGGGCGAACCTGCTTCTGCGACTCCGGTGAACGCGTCCATCACGCCCCAGACCGTGCCAAGCAATCCGAGAAAAGGCGAACCGCTCACCGCGGTAGCGAGCAAGATCATCTGTGATTCGAGTGAAAGCGCTGTCTCGCCCACCGCGCGTTCCATAGCTGCGTTGACCGCACCCATCTGCGCCGGTGAAATCTTGTCTGCAATTTCAAGCCGCGCGCGAAAGGTGTCATCCACTTCGGGGGATCCCAGCAGATGGAATGTCATTTCCTCACACCCTGCGCGATACACATTGAAAACGGGCGCACCGGGAAAGCGCGCGTTTTTCTCAAACAGGCGGAGCGGCTGTCGGTCTTTGTGAAAAGCAGCGAGGAAACGAGCGTTCTGTTTCCGCGCGAAGCGGATTATGCGCAGTTTCGTGATCATGATCGACCAGCTGAAAATCGATGCGACAGCAAGAAGAGTGAGCACAATTCTTCCTGCGATCGTCGAGTGATCGAACGCAAACAGTAAACCGCCGCCGGCTGCTACGATATCCGGAACGAGCATTCCCGCGTCACCGACATAAGTAATAACGCCGTTTTGCGGAAACGAAAGAGATATTGCGCAATTCCAAGCGCGGGCTCATTCGTTATCCGTCATTCGTGCTTGGACATTCTGGCTGGAAAGCGCGGGTGCCTCTTCGCTGCCGCGATAAACGCGGCGCCAATGACAATTAGAAAAAGCGAAAAAAATTGGCCACGCGTGAACGGCCCAATCAATTCGGCATCGGGCTCGCGGAAATTTTCAACCACGATTCGAAAGATCGCGTAACAAATAAAAAACAATCCGGTCAAAACGCCGTTGGGTTGGCGCGTGCGCGTCCGCACAAACCACAAAATTGCGAACAACGCGATGCCCTCGAAGAATGCTTCATAGAGTTGCGATGGATGCCGCGGCGACAGAATTGCGCGCAGCGCGTTCGCGACCTCTGGCTGACTGCGCACCGCGCCGATGATCGCATCCGGTGTGGTCAACGACGGATCGATTTGCGCGCACGCTGCAACTGCGCGTCCAGCTTCCTGAGGATGATCGAGCAGTTCCTTCGGGAATTGCATTGCCCAGGGAACATTGCCGATCCGACCGTAAAGCTCGCCATTAATGAAGTTCGCCCACCGCCCGAAGAACAGCCCAATCGGCGCCGTTACGACGAGATTGTCGCCGAGGTTCAGCCACGAAATTTTGTGACGGCGCGCGTAGTAAAGCGTGAACAGCAACAGGCCCAGCATCCCGCCGTGACTCGACATTCCGCCTTCCCAAACGCGCAAGATTGACAACGGCTCGCGCAACATCTCCGGCTTGTAGAAGAAAACGTAGCCGAGACGCCCGCCAACGATCACGCCGAACAACGCGCAGCCGGTGATGAAGTCGCCTACGCGTTGCGGCGGCAAGTCGGCGTATCCGCGTTTAGATAGCCAGAGGAAAAGAAAATAGCTGGATACAAACGCAGCCACATAAGCGAGCCCGTACCATCGCGGTCCCACGTTGTCGTAGATCCGGAAAATAATCGGATCGAGGTTGTGCAGATAGTACGCGAGCATTTGCGCCGCGATTGTCACTGATGTCGGTGATGGCCGCAATCTAAACGCGTGTCATTCCGAACGAATGTGAGGGACCTCTCCACAGATACCGGCCACGCAATCTTCACTGCGTGACGGCGACTTCGATTGTGAGCTCCTTCGCGCCGCTCAGGATGACAGCGCTGCTTTCGGACGCCCTGTATTCAAAATTTTTCGCAAGAATGGCGCGGTGCGGCTAACGCGGTTCTTCGCCACCTGCTCCGGCGTTCCGCAGGCGACTACCTGGCCGCCCGCATCACCTGCTTCCGGCCCCAGATCGACGACATAATCGGCTTCGGCGATCACGCTGACATTGTGTTCGATGACAATGACGGTGTTTCCTTCATCAACGAGCCGATGCAGCACGTTGAGAAGCAATTCAATGTCTGCCATGTGCAGACCGATGGTCGGTTCTTCGAGCAGATACAATGTCGATCCCGGTTTGCGCATTTTTCGGATCCGCTCGTCAGCCGCGCGGCTCACTCCGCGTTTCAATTGCGTCACCAACTTGAGACGCTGCGCTTCGCCGCCGCTTAGAGTGGGACTCGGTTGCCCGAGCTTCAGATACCCAAGACCGGTGTCGATCAGCAGCGAAAGTGGACGGGCGATTTTCGGATGCGCTGAAAAGAATTGCGCGGCCTCTTCGATGGTCATTTCCATCACGTCCCCAATGGATTTCTCATTGTAGAGAACCTCGAGCGTCTGCGGATTGTATCGCCGGCCGCGGCAATCTTCACACGAGACATAACTGCTGGGGAGAAAACTCATCTCGAGCTTGATCACGCCCTGGCCCTTGCATGTCTCGCAGCGGCCGCCTTCGGCGTTAAACGAGAATCGGCTCGCCGAATAGCCGCGCATCCGTGATACCGGCAGTTGCGCGTAAAGATTTCGAATTTCATCAAACACTTTCACGTAGGTTCCCGGCGTCGAACGCGAGGTTTTTCCGATCGGCGACTGATCGACTTCGTACACGGCTTCGATCTCCCGCCTGCCGCTCACTAGTTGGAAAAGATCGCCATCGCCCGCGCGTTTTCTTTCGTTTAGCTGGTCTCGCATTGCTGGCCAAATTACGTCGTGCATTAAGGTGGATTTGCCGCTGCCGGAGATTCCGGTGATCACCGAAAGCCTACCGACCGGGAAACGCACATCGATGTTGTTCAAATTGTTCGCGCGCGCCCCGTGGATCTCGATCCAGTTTTCGACATCGCGGAGCGAGCGGCGCGATCCTGCGATCGGATGACACAACGGCGATTTCAGGCACCGCGCAGTTTCGGAATTTGGATTTTTTTGGACATCGCTCAGCGTTCCGCTCGCCACCACCTCGCCGCCGTGAATTCCCGCGCGCGGCCCGAGATCCACGATGTGATCGGCGTGCCGCATCGTTTCTTCGTCGTGCTCGACCACGATCAATGAGTTACCCTTGTTCCGCAGCGTTGTGAGCGTTTCGAGCAGGCGCTGATTATCGCGCGGATGCAAACCAATCGTTGGCTCGTCCAGTACGTAAAGCACGCCGCGCAAATTTGAGCCGAGTTGCGCAGCCAGGCGGATCCGTTGCGATTCACCGCCACTCAGCGTCTTTGCCGAGCGCCCAAGCGTGAGATAACCGAGTCCGACGGTCTCCATGAAACGGAGTCGCTGTTGAATCTCGGGAATGACACCGGCGGCTATCGTCTGATCCCTCCCTTTGAATCTTAGTTTCGCGATCGCGCGCGCTGCTTCACCCGCCGAGAGCCCCGTGAATTGATCGATTGTATAGCCTTGGATGCGCACATGACGCGCCGCTGCGTTCAAACGCGAGCCGTGACAGCTTGGACATTCGCGCGCTTCGCCTTCGTCGATCCATTCGGATTCGCGTTCGGCGGCCAACTGGCTTTCCAGAACAGATTCGCCATCGCGGCTCGCTCCCGTTTGCAAATCCGGATCCCAAATTTCGCCGAACCCGCCGCATTCTTCACACATTCCATGAGGCGAATTAAACGAGAACAAACGGGGATCGAGTTCCTCAAATGCGCGGCCGCAATTCGGGCAAGTCATCTCGGTGCTTACGACCGTAAGCCGATTTTTTGAATCGAGCAGACGCGCGGTGCCGCGCCCGATCTCAAGCGCGCGTCTAGCAATCTCGCGCGCACCAGCAATTCGCTGCCGATCGATCACGCCCACCACCACATCAATGGTGTGTTCTTTGAAACGCTCCAGTTTCCGAAATTGCGCGATCGGAATGAGCTTTCCGTCCACGTAAAGAGTGTCGAATCCCTGGCGCTCCGCCCAGCGCGCGACGTCGGTGTGAAAACCCTTGCGCGCTTTCACCAGCGGCGCGAGCACCTTCAGCGGACCGCGTTTCGCAGCCGCCTCGATCTGTTTCACAATGGAAGCCGCACTTTGTTTTTCCACAGGCAAATCACAGTCGGGACAAAACTGCGTTCCGGTTTTTGCGAACAAGAGCCTCAGGAAATGGTAAATTTCGGTAACCGTCGCGACCGTCGATTTGCCTCCGCCGCGAGTCACACGTTGCTCGATGGCGACGGTCGGGGGCAACCCGCTCACCAAATCAACATCTGGTTTTTCGAGTTGCTCCACGAATTGCCGCGCATAAGGCGACATGCTGTCGAGAAACCGGCGTTGCCCCTCGGCAAAAAGGATGTCGAACGCGACCGTCGATTTGCCGGAGCCACTCAGCCCGGTGATGACCACGAGTTGTTCCCGCGGGATTTTCAGATCGATGTTTTTGAGATTGTGCTCGCGCGCGCCGCGAACATGAATCGCGCCGTTGTTTTGCAAGGGGAGCGCACTCCGGTGGCCTAACGGATTTTCCGCCGCGCGCAACCCCGACTCGTTATCCTCATCTGCATAAACGTGTCTTGCGGCTTTTGGCGAGTCGCCGAAAACAGCACGCGACGAGCGTGCGCTTTCCAGAACGCGTTGCAGAAACTTTCCGGTATGCGAGTTCCCGGCTTGCGCAATTTGTTCGGGCGTTCCGGTCGCGACGACTTCCCCACCTGCATCACCAGCTTCCGGTCCGAGATCGACGATCCAATCGGCGCTTTTAATCACCTCCAGATTGTGCTCGATCACCACGAGCGAATGCCCGCGATCCACAAGGCGCTGGAATAATTGCAACAGCATCGCCACATCATCGAAATGCAGTCCCGTGGTTGGCTCGTCGAAGATGAACAGATTGCCGGTGCCGGCAGCGTCCGATAAATGTCCGACTAGCTTCAGTCGCTGCGATTCGCCGCCGGATAGCGTGTTCAACGGCTGACCGAGCCGCAGATAACCAAGCCCAACTTCGTCGAGTACTTTGAGCCCTTGGGAAATCCGAATACAGGGATCGACCCTCACCTGGCGCTTCGCGTCCGCCTCTCGGCGCTCCTCCCGGTCGCGACCCCTACCTGAGGATTGAGGTGAGGGTGTCTCGCCGATTTTCTGTTCCCCGAGCCGGGCAAAAAATTCGATCGCTTCACTGACCGTGAGTTCGAGAACTTGGTGAATCGATTTGTCATGGAGTCGCACCTTCAGCACGTGCGGCTGGAAACGTCTGCCTTCGCATTCTGCGCACCGCACATAAAGATCGCTCAGGAATTGCATCTCGATCTTTTCGTAACCTGTGCCCGAGCAACGTTCGCAACGCCCGTTACCGGAGTTAAACGAAAAGGCACCTGCGGTCAGTCCCTGCGCCATCGCGTCTGGTAGCGCGGCGAATAATTCGCGGACTTGCTCAAACAAACCGAGATAAAGAATCGGCGTTGAACGCGGGGTGCGAGCAAGCGGTGACTGATCCACCATCACCACATCGCCGATTCGGTGTGTGCCGGTGATCGATTTGCATGCGCCCGGTTCCTGATCTGAGGATTGTCCCTTGGCGCGCAGCAGATTTCGGTACAACACATCGTGAATCAGAGTGGATTTGCCGGACCCGGACACTCCAGTTACACACGTGAAGACGCCGAGCGGCAACTCGACGTCGATATTTTTCAAATTGTGCTGTCGCGCGCCGAGGATCTTGACCGACGAAGTCCATTTTCGCCGCGACTTCGGGACTGGAATTGATTTGCGACTCGTTAAGTAATCACGCGTCAAGGATTGGGGAGCCACATCACCATCGCGTAGAAAATTCGAAAGCGCGCCGTTCCAAACCAAGTCGCCGCCGTGCTCACCGCGGCCCGGGCCGAGATCGACCAAATTGTCCGCTGCGCGGATGATTTGTTCCTCGTGCTCGACAACCAGCAAGGTGTTGCCTTTGTCGCGAAGATTGTGCATCACGCGCACCAATTGACCAACATCGCGCGGGTGTAATCCAATGCTCGGTTCGTCCATCACAAAAAGCGTGCTTGCCAGCGAAGCGCCGAGGCACGTGGTGAGATTTACGCGCTGCACTTCACCGCCGCTCAACGTGCGCGTGGACCGGTCAAGCGTGAGGTAACCGACGCCGACCTCGCAGAGATAGTTAAGGCGCGCGCAAATTTCGTCGCGCAACATCTGCGCTGTTTTGTCGTTGGGCGAACATTCGATTGCGCGCAGAAGATCACGAGCGTCAGAAATCGAGAGCGCCTGGAATTGAGAAAGCGTTAACTGTCGCGGCGCTCTCCGAGCGCCGTTTCGACTGTCAGAAGCGTCCGCTACAATTTTGTAATTCAGCGCTTCGGGTTGGTAGCGTCCGCCGCGGCATTTAGGACAGGTGACATATGCGCGGTAGCGGCTGAGCAACACTCGCACGTGCATTTTGTAAGTCTTGCTTTCCAGCCAGCGAAAAAAGCCGCGCACTCCATACCAGCGATCGTGTTCATAGTCTTCGTCGGTGTATTCGCCTGATCGCCTCTCTCCTTCGACTACGAAATCCTGATCGGCCCTGGGTAATTCCTCGAACGGCACGTTAATATCGATGTCTTCGCGGGCGCACGCGCGGAGCAAATCCTTCTGTGATTCGCCAAACTCGACGCCGCGAAAAACGCGCACCACGCCTTGTTTAATGCTGAGGCTGCGGTCGGGGATCGCTTTGTTGAGATCAATCGCGATCGTTCGGCCGAAGCCGCGGCAGTCCGGACATGCCCCGAGCGGATTATTAAAACTGAAAAGGCCGACCGTGGGCGGACGAATGTCCAAATCGCACCAGGCACAGTGCCAACCGGTCGAGAAGGGGAGAACTGTGGTAGCAGCGGTGTCGGCCGTGGTCTTTGAGGTCGCAGGCGATACGCCTGCCTCCACAGGAATTACGTTCACCTGACCCTTCCCAAAGCGCAGCGCGGTCTCGATTGCTTCGATCAATCGCGTGCGATTTTCCCTAGTGATGGGGATGCGATCCTGAACGACCTGCACACGCGCGCCGAGTTTCTTAATTTTTGGATTCGGATCGTCCACGCGGACGACCTGGTTATCGATCCAAACGCGCACGTATCCTTGCTGTTGGAGGAAATCGAAAAACTTCCGTGGCTCCGTTTTCGACGGCACTGCGACCCAGAATGTGATGAGAATATTTTTGTCGACGCAGTCGCGCAGAATCTGTTCTGCAATCGACTGTGCTGTTTCCGGTCGAATTTCACGACCGCAAATCGGACAGAACGCCTGCGCAATGCGTGGCCAGAGAAGCTTCAAATAATCGTTGATCTCCGTCATGGTGCCGACGGTCGATCGGGACGTCTTGACGGGGTTAGACTGCTCAATGGCGATTGCGGGCGGGATCCCGCGGATATCATCAACGCGCGGCTTGTCCATTCGATCGAGGAACTGCCGCATGTATGGACTGAACGTTTCGACGTAACGTCGCTGGCCTTCAGCGTAAATGGTTTGGAATGCGAGACTCGATTTGCCGCTGCCGCTCGGGCCAGTGATGACGGTCAATTTTCCCAGCGGAAGATCGACGTCGATTCCTTTGAGATTGTTCTGGCGTGCGCCGCGAATTTCGATGCAATCATTCTGCGTCGGAGTGACAACCCGCTCTTTATTCCCGATCTTCGAACCCACTGGAGACAGTCCCGAATTGCGCGGCGGTTCGCAAATTCTATAGCCGCTTCGCTACGCGAAGCGCCTTCCCGACAGCCACACACGCCCGCGGAGTCGCCGGCTACAGCTCAAACCCTGCAGCCAGTTGCTCGCGCTGTTTTTGCAACTCTTCCGGCACCACGCCGCCTAACGAATCGAAAAATTCTTTGTGCGCAGCGATCTCTTTTTGCCATTCCTCGTGATCGAGGCCAAGGAGTTCGTCAACGGCATTGTGATCGATGTCGAGCTCGACAAGGTCGAGATCGTGCGGGCTGGGTAGCCAGCCGATCGGCGATTTGAGTGCGCCGCCGCTTTCTTCGCACCGGTCGATGATCCATTTGAGCACGCGCATGTTTTCACCGAAACCGGGCCAGAGGAATTTTCCGTCCGCGCCTTTGCGAAACCAATTCACGTTAAAAATCAGCGGCGGATTGGTGAGCCGCTTTCCGATATCCAGCCAGTGCTGAAAATAATCGCCGATGTTGTATCCACAGAAGGGCAGCATCGCCATTGGGTCGCGCCGCACTCGCCCTACGGCACCGGTCGCGGCAGCGGTGGTTTCCGACGCCATCGTCGCGCCTAAATACACGCCGTGATTCCAATCGAACGCTTGATAAACCAACGGCACCGTATCGCTGCGGCGGCCACCGAAAATGATTGCGCTGATCGGCACGCCTTCACCTTTCTGGACGTCGGGGTCGAGCGCCGGATTGTTGCGCATCGGCGTCGTGAACCGGCTATTCGGGTGCGCGGCTTTTTCGTTTGATTGCGGTGTCCAGTCGTTTCCGCGCCAATCAATCGCATGTGCGGGCGGTTCGCCATCTTTGCCCTCCCACCATACGTCGCCGTCGTCGGTAAGAGCCACGTTGGTATAAATTGTGTCGTGCGCGATCGATCGCATCGCGTTCGGATTCGATTTATAGCTCGTCCCGGGCACGACACCGAAATAACCGTTCTCCGGATTAACCGCGTACAAACGGCCATTGCGAATTCGCATCCAGGCGATGTCATCCCCAACCGTCGTCACCTTCCAGCCTTTGAAGTGCGCGGGCGGAATCAGCATGGCAAAATTCGTCTTGCCGCATGCGCTGGGAAATGCAGCAGCGACGTAGTGTTTGCGTCCGTCGGGGGATTGCACTCCGAGGATCAGCATGTGCTCCGCCATCCAGCCCTGTGCTCGCGCCAGATATGAGCCGATACGTAAGGCGAGGCACTTTTTGCTTAACAAAACGTTGCCGCCATAACCTGAGCCGACTGAAATGATTGTATTGTCCTGCGGAAAATGGCAGATGAAGCGGCGCTTGGGATTTACATCCAACAATGAGTGCACGCCACGATTCCATTCCGCACTCGGATCGTTGCCGAGCCGTTTGAGGGCGATCTCGCCCATGCGCGTCATGATCCTCATGCTGAGCACGACATATTTGGAATCGGTGATCTCGAAACCGACCTTGGTCAGCGGCGAATCCGCCGGGCCCATCATGTAGGGAATTACGAACATCGTGCGCCCGCGCATCGCGCCGTTGAGCAGCCCCCGAAGTTTCGCGTATGTCTCTTGCGGCCCAGACCAGTTATTGGTCGGCCCGGCCTCCTTTTTTGTTGGTGTACAGACAAAAGTGAACTGCTCGACACGAGCGACGTCGTTCGGATTCGACCTGTGCAGATACGACCGCGAAACTTTCTTCTGGTTCAGTTCGATCAAGACGTTTTGCTTGAGCGACTCGGCAATCAGAAACTGGTTCTCGCCCTCTGAGCCATCGCACCAGAAAATATTCTCGGGTTGCGTCAGCGTCGCAATCTCGTTCACCCAATCGAGCACAGCCTTGTTGGAGGGCTTTGAATCACCGATCCCCTTGGGCGGGAATATGGCGGGCGCGAGATTTTTCATCGAACGAAACTGCCCAGTTTAACCACGAATCTGCCTTCGTCGAGGCAACGGCGCCACGAACGAATACCGAAGGAAATCCGACTGGCGAAATTTGAGGTGGAGGATCTGTCGTTTCACTTGCACAAGCACAATGCGCAGCATTAATTGAAAACATGTTCGGGGTGACCACGTCCGATGATTATCGGCCGGTTGCGTGGATGGGTCGGTATCCGGTCGATGTGACCACGATGCTCGTCGGGGTACATGTAGTCTGTGCGGTACTCGCTTGCATTGTGACTGCCATTCCCGGTCTGGCTGGCACACTCACTTATTTTGTTTTCGACAGTGCACGGGTCTGGAATGGGCTGCAGGTTTGGCGGCTCGGTACGTACGCGTTCGTCCATTTCCCCTCATCATTGCTGTGGTTTGCCATCGAGATGTACCTGCTGTTCGTATTTGGACGAGAGGTGGAACGTTTTCTGGGCCGACGCGCGTACATCGGGCTCTACGTGACTTTGTTGCTCACACCGGCGGTGCTCCTGACGATGTGGGGCCTATTGGAACGCTGCGCAATTGCCGGTTCCCCGGCGTTGCACTTTGGAATTTTTGTTGCATTCGCCACGATCTATCCGCGTGTCGAATTGTTGCTGCGGATCCAGGCCAAGTGGGTCGCGGTAATTTTGGCTGCCGTTTACACGCTTCAACTGCTCGCCTATCACGCCTGGAGCGATCTGGTCGTTGTGTGGACAAGCATCGGAGTCGCATTCCTTTTCGTCGAAATGAATGGAGCCGGCCCGGAGCTCGCCTGGTGGAACGCGATGAAAGCACGGTTCGCTTCACGTCCGAAGTATTACGTCCTCCCGAAACCACGAGCGCGCACCGGCGACAGCCGCTCAGAATCGGAAGACGTTTACACGTCGATCGATCCGATCCTCGACAAAATTTCCAAGTTTGGAATTGGAAGCCTCACCGCCAGCGAGCGGCGGCAGTTGAATCGAGAGCGCGAACGATTGCTGAAGAAGCCGGAGTAATCTGTAACCGTCGTCCGGCCCGGCATTATCTTTTATCCAGCCGCGACTCGATTATCTCGCACAACACATGCAACAAGAGTTGGTGGGCTTCCTGCACTCGCGCCGTTGAATCGCTTTTGACCAAAAGGTCGACATCAGCAATGCCGATCGTCGATCCGCCATCGCGCCCCAGGAATGCGATCGTTTTCAGCTTGCGCGCGTTCGCTTCCTCCAGTGCGCGAATCAAATTCTTCGATTTTCCGGAAGTAGTCAGGCATATGAGCACATCGCCAGGAACACCGAACGCCGCCACCTGACGCGCGAAGATCTCATCGAAACCATAGTCGTTCGCAGCGGCGGTGAGAATTCCGCTATCGCTGGCAAGGCAAATCGCCGGAAGCGCGCGTCGATCTTTAGCAAAACGCACGACCAATTCCGTCGCAAAGTGCGACGCATCAGTCGCGCTGCCGCCATTCCCACACACCAACAATTTATTTCCCGCGCGCAAACATTGGTCTATCAGATCTGCAGCGCTCCTGACTTGCGGCTCAAGATTCCTCAGCGATTCCAGTGTCTGGACTGAGTTACCAATCGCGCGGTTTAGTTTTGAGGAAAAATCACTCATCAGGAAAGAGGTGGTGCGCGATAGAGGGTTCGAACCTCTGACCCCTACCGTGTCAAGGTAGTGCTCTACCACTGAGCTAACCGCGCACGGAAGTTAGAAATGATAAGTGATCGGTGATCAGTAATCAGTCAAGACCAAGCAGGGTTAATTAAATATCACCGGTCACAAATCAGATCGATACTGGACAACCGGAACACCTCAGACGAACATCTGAATTTCCGGTGAGCACACTTTTTTTTAAGCGTTTCCTGAAGCGTCCGTTCCAGATCGCATCGATTGTGCCCAGCTCAAGGGGACTGGTGGAACGCGTCGCCAGCAAAATGGATTTCACCAAACCGCGTGTGGTTGCGGAGTACGGCCCGGGTGAAGGCGTGCACTCGCGCGAGATCGTGCGACGGATGACACCGGATTCGCATTTGCTCCTGTTCGAGCTCGACGCGGCGCTGACGCGAGCACTGGAGCGGCAATTTGCAGCCGATCGGCGCGTGCATGTGATCCATGGGG
>Ga0307471_100000332_pt1 | contig 24181 bp, 21 predicted proteins | sample atmos_gasesAM3C__2_FD_204566 | JGI IMG/M metagenome (GOLD analysis project Ga0307471, IMG submission 204566) | Hardwood forest soil microbial communities from Morgan-Monroe State Forest, Indiana, United States - atmos_gasesAM3C_515 | ecosystem: Environmental > Terrestrial > Soil > Temperate...
GACGTAAAGTGCTCAGGGGATTGACTTTATCACGGCCGCTTCGGGAGACCGTAGCGGAGTGTCTTACACCAGGAATCTCCCTTCGAGTGGAAAGTCCGTACGTTTGAGGTTTCTGGCGCCGGAAATAGGCCATGGCGCTGCCGTTTTTCGTCTTGATCTTGGATTTCGCCACAGAGTTCACCGGTGAACGCTGAGGCGCAGTAGAACAGGGTAGAAGAGGAAATCGGTCTGGTTGGGTTGCTGTGGTAACGTCTCCAAGCCGTGTCGACATCACTCACCAATCGGGTTGCGCTGGTCACGGGGTCTGCAAAGCGCCTGGGGCGCGCCGTGGCGCTTCGTCTGGCTGGCGAAGGCGCGGACGTGGTTATCCACTATCGGTCTTCGGAGGCTGATGCGCGCAGCGCGGTTGCGGAGGTTGAGAAACTGGGCCGCCGCGCGGTTGCGATTTCCGCGGATCTGTCTCGGTTAGAAGAAATTAAGAAGTTGTTCGATCAGGCCGCCGCACGCTTCGGGCGACTCGACGTGCTCGTGAACAGCGCGGCGAACTTCGTGCGGAGCGAATTTTTGACAACCAGCGAACCAAAGTGGAGTGAATCTCTCGACACCAATCTGAAGGCGCCCTTTTTCTGCTCGCAAGCAGCAGCGCCGCTGTTGAAACAGGGCCGTGGCGTGATCATCAATTTTGCGGACATCGGCGCGTTTCTGGCGTGGCCGGGATACATCCCGCATTGCATTTCGAAGGCGGGCGTCGTGATGCTAACCAAATGCCTGGCCAAGGAGCTGGCGCCGGATGTGCGCGTCAATGCGATCGCGCCCGGAACAATCACCATGCCGGACGATCCGCCGGAGTGGCAAGCCGACTTTGTACGGCTCGCGCCCCTGCAGCGCGTAGGCACGCCCGAGGACATCGCGGATGCGGTGATTTATCTGGCGACGGCTCCTTTTGCGACCGGGCACGTACTTGTGCTCGACGGCGGCCGCACGTTGTGATGTAGCGCGCCAACACGCAGCGATATGCCACCCGCGAATCACGCGGGCACATTCCCCTTGTGCAGACTTTTGCTCGGAGGTGTATTCTATTGTCCTTATAGCGAGGATAAGTTCTCCGCCAGGATATCCCCGACATGGCGACGCATGCTCCGAATAGCTCGATTGAACATCGAAACGAAGAGGGCCAGTCAGAACGTATGAATAAAGAGACATACACGCGGCCGCACAATATGGACGAATTCGAGGTCCAGGAGTGGCTCGAATCGCTCGACTCGGTGCTCGAATCCAGCGGCGCGGAAGTGGCTACAGAGATTCTTGAACGGTTGCGAGCCCATGCGACGGTCTCCGGAATCGACTTGCCGTTCACGGCAAACACGCCGTATGCCAACACGGTTCCGCTGCGGCTGGAACCGGAGTTTCCCGGCGATCAGGAGATCGAGCGACGCATAAAGAGTTTGATTCGCTGGAACGCGCTGGCCATGGTGGTGCGCGCGAATCGCGTGGAGCACAACATCGGCGGGCACATCTCCACGTTCGCGTCCGCGGCTACGCTGTACGAAGTGGGTTTTAATCACTTCTTCCGCGCACGCAGCGAAAATTTCGAGGGCGACACGATCTATTTCCAGGGACATGCGGCGCCGGGGATTTACTCGCGCGCATTCTTGGAAGGGCGATTGTCGGCGCAGAAGCTGGAGAATTTCCGCCGCGAACTGAAGCCGGGCGGAGGTCTTTCCTCCTATCCGCACCCGTGGCTGATGCCGGATTTCTGGGAGTTTCCCACGGTGTCGATGGGCCTGAGCCCGTTGATGGCCATCTATCAAGCGCGATTCGCGCGTTATCTGGAAAATCGCGGCTTGAAGCCGCAGACGGATGCAAAAGTGTGGGCGTTCCTGGGCGATGGAGAAACAGACGAGCCGGAATCGCTCGGCGCCATCACGCTGGCGTCGCGCGAGAATCTCGACAACCTTATTTTCGTCATCAACTGCAACCTGCAGCGCCTTGACGGTCCGGTGCGCGGCAACGGCCAGATCATTCAGGAACTGGAGTCGGCCTTCCGCGGTGCGCGCTGGAACGTAGTCAAGGTTTTGTGGGGCAGCGAGTGGGATCCTATTCTGGAGCGCGACTCGGAAGGCTTGCTGGTCAAGCGCATGGGCGAACTGGTGGACGGCGAATACCAGAAGCTGGTCGTCGAATCCGGGGCTTACGTGCGGCAGCATTTCTTTGGAAGCGATCCGCGTCTGTTGAAGCTGGTCGAGCCGATGTCCGACGAAGCGCTGCGGCGGCTGCGATTGGGCGGGCACGATCCGCGCAAGGTGTACGCTGCGTACAAAGCGGCGTTCGAACACAAGGGACAGCCTACGGTCATCCTGGCGCGCACGATCAAGGGCTATGGGCTTGGCGAAGCTGGCGAAGGGAAGAACGTCACGCACCAGCAGAAGAAACTCAACGAAGACGAGTTGCGCATTTTCCGCTCGCGCTTCGACATTCCTTTGACCGACGAGCAGTGCGCCGAAGTGCCGTTCTATCGTCCATCCGACGACAGCGTCGAAATGCAGTACCTGAAGGCGCGGCGCGAGGCATTGGGTGGCTACACTCCCGCGCGCAAGGTCCGCACCAAACCGCTAGATTGCACGGGGCACGACGACCTATTCAACGAATTTTTCGAGGGCAGCGAAGGCCGAGAGGTTTCAACGACGATGGCCTACGTCGGCATGCTCCGAAAAATGCTGAAGGATCCGGAGATCGGCAAGTTGATCGTGCCGATCGTTCCCGACGAGGCACGCACGTTTGGTATGGAGTCGCTGTTCCGCACCGCGGGAATTTACTCCAGCGTTGGCCAGAAGTATCAGCCGGTCGATGTGAACACGCTGATGTACTACAAGGAAGCCAAAGACGGGCAGATTCTCGAAGAGGGAATTACCGAGGCTGGCTCGATGGGCTCGTTCATCGCCGCGGGTTCAGCGTATTCGACATACGGCGTGAACACGATTCCGTTCTTCATCTATTACTCGATGTTTGGCTTCCAGCGCATCGCGGATTTCATCTGGGCCGCGGCGGACATGCGCACTCGCGGGTTTCTGCTCGGGGGCACTGCGGGACGCACGACGCTATCGGGCGAAGGTTTGCAGCACCAGGACGGCAACAGTCACGTACTGGCGCTGTCCGTGCCAAATTTGCGTGCCTATGATCCCGCCTTCGCTTATGAAATCGCCGTCATCATTCAGGACGGAATTCGCCGGATGTACAAAGACGGCGAGGATATCTTCTATTACATCACGCTCATGAACGAGCCGTACGCCATGCCGGCGATGCCAGGCGACGTGAAGGATGGCATCCTCAAAGGCATGTACCGCTTCCGCGCGTCGGACATGAAGAAGCCGAAACTCCGGGCGCAACTTTTCGGTAGCGGTTCGATCCTACGCGAAGCTTTGCAGGCTCAGGACATCCTTGGCGAAAAGTACGCGGTGGCCGCCGATGTGTGGAGCGTCACCAGCTACAAAGCGCTGTACAGCGACGGTATCGAGGCCGAGCGCTGGAATCGTCTGCATCCCGGCGCAAAACAGCAGCGCGTGCCGTATGTGACGTCCGCGCTTGGAGACGCGCCCGGTGTACTCGTGGCCGCGTCCGACTACCTCAAGACTTTGCCCAACATGATCAGCAAGTGGATGCCCCGGCGTCTGGCTACGCTTGGCACCGACGGCTTCGGCCGCAGCGAAGGCCGCCGATCGTTGCGCGACTTCTTCGAGGTCGATGCGCGATCGATCGTCCTTGCGACGCTGCATGAATTGCATCTCGACGGCAAGATCGATCGCAATGTCGTCGACAAAGCGATCAAGGAACTCGGCATCAATCCCGACAAGCCGAATCCGGTCGTGTCATAAAATCGAGGGCTTGAGGGAATGGACTTACGGGTCCATTCGCACTGCCAACCCTACAAGCATCAGAATCAGGCCGAAGATTTGGATCGGCAATCCTCGCTTCGTTCGCTTCCCGTGAGGAACGACGAACAGAAGCTCGACGACGGGCAAGATCAGTGAGCCAAATCCCCACAAAATGCCGTCCTGCCTCGCTTCGACCAGCACGCACACCTAGCCGACGATCGCCAGGATCGTGCCCGCCACTGTGAACAGGAAGGCGGCCTCTATTCAGGAACTGTAGCCGGGTGGTGGAGTGAAGCCGCCGAACTCCTGGGCCAGCAAGTCCGCGAACACGATGGGCGTGGCATCTTCCCAGAACGGCCCCATGATCTGAATATCGACGGGCAAACCCTCCGAAGTTATTCCAATCGGCGCCGCGGTTGCCGGGCAGCCCGTGAGCGTCGCCGTCACTATCCACTCGAACATGTCGAAGTACGGCCTCGGACCTTTCGATGTTGGAATGGTGCGCTTCTCCTGTGGCTCGCTGTGATCGTGAGGGTAGGCGGTCGTGAAGGCTGTCGGTGACAGGAAGACGTCGACGTCGCGGAAATAGGCCTGCCACTGCGCCCGGTAGGCGAGGCGGCGAAAGTTCTGGTGCTCCCAATCGTTGAAGGAGCTGAGCGCGCCCGGAGCCATTATTTTGTCGCCGCCCGCAGCGATCCTTTGCCGCTGCGCCGCTTGTTCGGACGGCGGAGCTGCAGCGTAGAAGAAAGCGGCCAGCATGAAGATGTACGTGTCGAATAGTTCCGCCAACTGGAAACCCTGCGGCCAGCCGTGTGTCAGCCGGACGCCCGCCCGCTGCAAGTGCTCGAGCGTTTTTTCGAGCACGGCGCGAACTTCCGCGGTCGGCGGTGCGACCGGATCGTCGAATACATAGCCCACGCGAAAATCTTTCAGCTTGCTGGCGCGCGCGGGTGGAAGCTCCCACTTCCACGCTTTGTTGTCCGGGTCCGTCGGGCCTCCCAGAATCTTCAGCGATGCGAGCAGGTCGCCAGCGCTGCGTGCCATCGGCCCGGCTACGGCCAGCAGCGTCGAAAAACCGGGATTAGCCGACATCCCTCCGGGTTGGTGGCCGCGCAAGTCGATCAAATCGATGGTGGGTTTGTGGCCATAGATTCCGCAGAAGTGCGCCGGCACGCGGATCGAGCCGCCGATGTCGCTGCCGACGGTCAGGTAAGTGAGCCCTGCCGCAAGGGTTGCCGCGGATCCGCCCGAAGATCCTGCCGGGGTGCGCTTTACGTCCCACGGATTGTTCGTCGTTCCGTAAATCGGGTTGTAGGTTTGCCAATCGCTGAGATTCACGGGCACGTTGGTTGCGCCGGTCGGAACCGCGCCGGCTCCCAGCAAGCGCTCCACGACGGCCGAATTTCGCAAAGCCTTCGAATCCTTCAACGCTGGAATGCCCCATGTGCAAGGATGCCCCGCCACCGCGAAGCTTTCCTTCACGTTGATCGGCACACCGTGAAAAATGCCGAGCGTTTTTCCCTGGGCCTGAGCATCGTCCGCTCGTTTCGCAGCCGCCAGCGCGTCCTCGCGCAATTCGTAGGCGAAGGCATTCAACTTCGGGTTGTACCGGTCGACCCGTTCAAAGACATGCTGCGTCAGCTCAACCGACGAAATCTTCTTCTGGCGAATCGCTTCGGCGGCCTGCTGTGCCGACGCAAAATCGAGATCGCTGGCTGAACCGGGCATGGCATTGGTCCTCGTCGTGGAATCTAGAGGCATTGAATTCTCCGCCGGAGATCCGTGAAGCCCTCCGAGCACTCCGGCGGCAATGGGGATGGGGATTGCCGACAGGAAGTCGCGGCGTTTCATGGCGCGAATGCTAACCCGCGGCGGTCGGCAAACACAATTATTTGATTGATGATCTGTGGCGGCTACGAAGTCGTAGCGTCCAGCAGTTCACCAGGCTTGATGCGACCGGTAGCCAGGTCCGCCACCAGCCGCGAATTCGCTGCCAGAAAATCGTACGATCCGAGTTCCCTTGGCAATGCCCACGCGGTTTGTTCCCACACTGCGGGCTTCAGCTCGCCATCAGCGATGCGTACGGTGTAGAAATGAATTTCCAGCGTCTCCGGGTGGTCTGCATACTGATGCGCGACGCGGGCGATCTCCGTGCAGCGCACCACAGTCGCGCCCAGCTCTTCATGGAGTTCGCGGGCAAGCGCGGCTTCGGGCGATTCACCGTCGCGCACTTTGCCGCCGGGAAATTCCCACTTCAGCGGCGAAGTGTCGCTCCTGCGGCGCTGTCCGATCAGGATGCGGCGATCGGTTCGCTCGATGACGGCGGCGACGACTTGGATCAAGTCCGGCCTCTGGACCCCGAAAGTGTATGCAGGATCTGAAACAGTTCCCGCGCACCTTCAACCAGCGGCGGGCCGGGGGTGTTCAGCAGTTCGTCGGAGATGACGTGAACTCGGCGATTGCGAATCGCTGGCACGTCGCTCCACGCGGGCACTTCGTACGTCTTTCTCGGTTCGGCTTTCGCGCCGGTTGCGGCCCACGCGAGAATGATGACCTCCGGTTGAGCGGCGGCAACTTGTTCGTCCGCGATCTTTTCGCCGGCCGGCACGACCATCGCACCGCCGACGATTTGCACAAGCTCGGCGACCCAGGGTGGGGAGCTGATCCGCGGATTGGGCCATGCTTCGCAATAAACGCGCGGGCGATGTTTGCTGCGATCGGTCTTGCGACGCAGCGATTCGAATTCGCAGCGCATCTTCACGACGAGACGTTCGGCAGCAGCAGCGCGGTCGACGATTCCGCCGAGTAACCGGATGTCGCGCTCCACATCGGCCAGCGAGCGCGGATTCTTGGCCAGAAAATTCAGCGGCTGCTCTAGCAGCTTGGCCACCGTTTCCTGTTTGAAGGGCACGGAGCCGATAACCAGCGTCGGTCTCAACGCCAGAATTTCGCTGACGTCATCCATCTGCCAGCAATCGCCGAGTTGAGGCAGGACGTCGACGTCGGCAACTTCCTGGCACCATTTCGTCACGCCGACCAGCGAGTGCCGCGCGCCGATCGCGCAGAGAATCGAAGTAGCGCTGGGCGCGAGGGAGACGATTCGCAGCGCCGGCTTGTGCGAAGCCTTTTCGCGCCAACGTGTTGCCACTTGGACTTTGCGCGTCCCCATGAACAGCCGAGAATAGCAGAGTGTCTGGAGTCTGGACGAGACAAGTACCTCGTGGTACCTTGCAGGAATCGGGCGCGGTATTAAATCGGTTTAGTGAACGATGTTCCTTGGCGAAGAGCATCACCCAAGCGAGCATCCTCCAAGGAAGTACGGCCCAAGGAAGATCGACGATGGCAACACGGACCCTGCTACGACTCGCCGCCGCAGTTGCGTTGCAAATTCCGCTCGCCCCAGCGCTTCTGGCGCAAGCTCCGCCGCCGACGTTCAGCCAAGACGTGGCACCGATCCTCCAGAAAAATTGTCAGACTTGCCATCGTCCGGGCGAAGGCGGCCCGTTTGCGCTGCTGACCTACGCCGACGCGAAGCTAATGGCTTCGAGCATCAAGCGCGTCGCCTCTCAGAAAACTATGCCGCCCTGGTATGCCGACCCGAAGGTCGGCCATTTCGCAAACGACCGCTCGCTTTCAGAGCAAGACATTGCCACTCTGGTCGCGTGGGCCAATGCCGGCGCTCCCGAGGGCGACAAGAAGGTTCTATCTCCGCCGATCAACTGGCTGGAAGGCTGGGGCATTCCCAAGCCTGACGTGGTTTTCCAGTTGCCGAAGCCGTTCAACATTCCCGCGACCGGCCAGATCGAGTATCAGTACGTGATCATTCCCACCGGCTTCACCGAAGATAAGTGGGTACAAATGGCCGAAGCGCGGCCCACGAATCGCCCCATGGTCCACCACATCATTGCGTACGTGCGCGAGCCGGGATCGAACTACTTCAAGAACCAGAAACCGGGAGAATTTTTCATCGCGCCGCCCGCGAAAGAGTCGGAGAAGGAAGACACCAGCGCGCTGCCGAGCGACTTCCTGATTGGCTACGCGCCCGGTCAGCCGCCAGAGATCTTGCCGGAAGGAGAAGCGAAGCTCGTCAAGGCAGGCTCTGACCTTGTACTGGAAGTGCACTACATGGCCGACGGCATGGCGACTACCGACCAGACGAGAGTCGGACTGATCTTTGCCAAGACTCCTCCAAAACGCCGCGTGAAGACGATGTCGGCGAGCAACGGCACGTTCAAAATCCCGCCGGGCGATCCGAACTATCGAGTCGACGCCACCTTTGAGGTGGGAACGGACGTGACGCTGGCCTCGATCCACCCTCACATGCACACGCGCGGGAAGGATTTCGAATACCGCATTGTTTATCCCGACGGCCGGACCGAAACGATCCTCAAGGTGCCGCATTACAACTGGCGCTGGCAACTTTGGTACGACCTGGCCAAACCGATGGATTTGCCCAAGGGCACGAAGATCGAGTGCACCGCGCACTTCGACAACTCTCCCGACAACAAGGAAAATCCCGATCCCACCAAGACGGTCATCTGGGGCCAGCAAAGCTGGGACGAGATGATGGTAGGCTTCTTCAATCTGGTTTTCGACGCCAAGACGCCAGTGTCCGCGCTGACCGCCCAAGACCACGAGCCAAAAGCCGACGCGGCCAGGAAGTAGGCAGCGGACTTTCGCTGGGGTTGAATGGGTCGGAATCGCTCTCTCACCACCAACTCGATTCTCTGAAATCATCACAAGACCGCAGGGCGAGTTGCGTCGTCTGAGCAGTAGCGGTACAACTGCGGCCGGAGGCGGGTGATGGTGGAGACATTACTGCAAGACGTACGGTACGGGCTGCGATTGCTACGATTGAATCCTGGCTTCACACTCGTAGCGGTGTTGTCGCTGGCCTTGGGTATTGGTGCGAATACCGCGATCTTCCAGCTCCTCGACGCCGTTCGCCTGCGCACCCTCCCAGTCAAAAACCCGCAGGAACTCGCCATCGTGCGCATCGCTGACCGCAATTGGTCCTCCGGCCGGCACGAAGGCCGCTACAACGACATCACCAATGCGATGTGGGAGCAGATTCGCGATCACCAGGAGGGCTTTTCGAGCATATTTGTCTGGGCCGTGTCTGACTTCAATCTCGCTGTCGGCGGCGAGGCGCGCTACGCGCAGGGAATCTACGTCAGCGGTGACTTTTTCAACGTGCTGGAGGTTCAGCCGCTATTGGGCCGCCTGCTGACTGCCCAGGATGACCGCCGCGGCTGCGGCATGCCCGGCGCAGTGCTCAGCTACGCGTTCTGGCAGCGCGAATATGGCGGGCAAGCGTCCGCCGTCGGCGGCAACATTTCGCTCGAGGGGCACTCGTTCCCGATCGTCGGCGTGACGCCGCCGGGATTTTTCGGCGTCGAGATCGGCCGAACTTTTGATGTCGCTGTTCCACTCTGCTCTGAAAAAACAATTCGCGGCGAAGAAAGCCTGCTCGACCTGCGCCACGGATGGTGGCTCGCCTCCATGGGTCGCCTGAAGCCGAGTTGGACGGTGCAACGCGCGACCGCGCAATTGACAGCGATCTCCCCATCGATCCTCGAAGCCACCGTGCCGCCGATCTACCGACCCGAAAGCATTAAGCACTACATGGACTATCGCTTCGCGGCCTTTCCAGCCGACAACGGTTTCTCGCACCTGCGGATCGACTACCAGAATCCGCTGCTGATCCTTCTTGGGATCGCGGCGCTGGTGCTGCTGATCGCCTGCGCGAACCTCGCGAACTTGATGCTCGCCCGCGCGTCCGCGCGCGAACGCGAAGTCGGAGTCCGATTGGCCATGGGGGCATCGCGATCGCGGTTGTTGCGGCAGATGTTCGTCGAAAGCCTGTTGCTGGCGGGAATTGGTGCGGCGTTAGGAGCGGGTCTCGCGCAAATCCTCAGCCGCTTTCTGGTCGCCTTCCTCAGCACCGAGGGCTCTCCGTTGTTCATGGATCTGCGCGGCGACTGGCGCGTGCTGACATTCACGGCGGCGCTGGCCGTGCTGACCTGCCTGATTTTCGGCCTGACTCCAGCGTTGAGAGTCACGCGAGTGACGCCGGCCACCGTCTTGAAAGCGGCGGGGCGCGGAATGACTTCGCGGCGCGAGCGCTTCGGCCTGCGGCGCGTGCTGGTGGTCTCGCAAGTCGCATTGTCGCTCGTGCTTGTAGTTGGGGCGTTGCTCTTCGTGCGCACGCTGCGCAATTTGACGACCCTCGATCCGGGTTTTAGGTCCGATGGGATGATCGTGGCAGACATCAATATCACGCGGCTGAACATTCCCACCGAGCAACGCCAACAATTCAAGCGTGAGCTCCTGGCGCACGTTCGTGCCGTTCCCGGCGTGACGGACGCCGCCGATGTGGGCATCGTGCCGATCAGCGGTAACAGCTGGAATGGCGACGTCTACATCGCTGGCGACGAGAATCGGAAATTCATTCCGTGGTTCAACCGCGTCTCTCCCGGCTATTTCACAACCATGCACACGGCGTTCCTGGCAGGGCGCGATTTCGACTCCCACGATACGAGCACTTCGCCAAAGGTGGCGATCGTGAACGAATCCTTCGCGCGCAAGTTCTTGAACGGCGCGAATCCCGTGGGTATGACGTTCCGTCCCGGTGCCGATGCCGGCAAGACCGCGAAGTTGGTCGAGATTGTCGGCTATGTGAAGGACTCGAAGTATTCTCAGCTGCGTGAAGAGCCGGTGCCGCTGGTCTTTCTGGCGATGGCTCAGGACGATCGTCCCGATAATTTCCCGGAATTCCTGATACACGCTGCGCTGCCGCCATCCTCGGTGCTTCCAGCGATCAAAGCCGCGATCTTGCAGAGCGGATCGGCGATCGATCTCCAGTTCCGGATGCTGCCTTCGCAGATTCGCGAGTCGTTGTTGCGCGAGCGATTGATGGCTACGCTGTCCGGGTTCTTCGGCCTTCTGGCGGTGTTGCTGGCTACGATCGGTCTCTACGGCGTGATTTCCTACACGGTCGCGCGGCGCACGAATGAAATCGGAATCCGCGTCGCGCTGGGTGCGCAGCGCTCGCACGTCATCGGCATGATCTTGCGTGAAGCCGGAATTGTGCTCGCCGCCGGCGTCGTTGTCGGTGCCTTGCTGTCGCTCGCGGCTGCGAGAGCGGCGACGTCCTTCCTATATGGACTCAAGCCGCACGACCCAGTCACGCTCGTGATAGCGGTCGTCGCGATTGGCGCGGTAGCCGCTCTTGCGAGTTTGCTGCCGGCGCAACGCGCGGCCGGCCTCGATCCGATGGTCGCGCTGCGCGAGGAATAGTCGCGCACGAATTGACTTGGCGTTGCCGCTGTGTTGCACTGCCACACATCCTACGGTGAGGTGGCTGATGCGATTCCGGCCGGTGCTCGGCTTCTCGTTTTTCATTCTTGAGGCGCTGGCGTTAGGTTGCGTCGCCCAAGCGCAGAGCGGCGATCACCAGGTGGTTCGCTATCACGCGACCATCGACGACGTGAAGTACACCTACAACAGTGCCGCCGCTCCGGTCGCGCACCTGAAGCCCGGCAATATTCTCGACGCCAACTCGCTCGACTGCTTCGGTAACGCCATCAAAAATCCCGGCGACACGTTGTCCATGATCAAAGGCGACAATCCGCTGACCGGACCGTTTTTCATCGACGGCGCGGAACCCGGCGACACGCTGGTGGTGAAATTTCTCGACCTGAAAGTTGACGGCGATCAGGGACTTGGCGCGCTCGGTCCCGGATTCGGCGCGCTCAACGCCACGAACTACACCGCGATGATCCACCCGCCCCTGCCGGAGAAGATCTGGTTCTATCCGATCGACCACACGGGAAACACGGCAACGTTTCAGGCGCTCGACTCGAACTACAAAGTGAAAATTCCGCTGCATCCATTTCTAGGGTGCATTGGCGTGGCTCCTGCCGGCGGCGAGGCACGAAGTTCCATCGTGCCCGAAGCGTTCGGTGGCAACATGGATGCGCCGGAAGCCTCGGTGGGCAACACGTTGTACTTGCCGGTCAACGCCCCCGGCGCGCTGCTGTATTTCGGCGACGGCCACGCAGCGATGGGAGACGGCGAGATCGCGGGGAGTGCGGTCGAAGTGCCGATGCGCGTGCGATTGCAGGTAGAGCTTGTAAAAGGGAAGAAGACCGGATGGCCGCGCTTTGAAAACGAAAAAGAAATCATGTGTGCGGGAATCTATCGCCCGGTCGATGACGCGCTGCGGATCGCGTTCACGGAGTTAGTGAACTGGATTCACGCCGACTACGGCTTGTCTGATCTGGATGCTTATGAGCTGCTGTCCAAGACCGGAAAGATCCATTTGACGGAAATGGTCGATCCCAACTACGTGGTGATCGCCTCAGTCGAGAAGAAATACCTGCCGACCAAGAAGAAATAAGTAATGTTCAGCGAAGCCGTTCTCGATCACTTCCGCAATCCCCGCAATGCCGGGGAATTGCCGCATGCGGACGTGGTGATCGATGTGAGTAATCCGGTGTGTGGCGATGTCCTCCGACTCGCCGTGAGCTTGCAAGGCGACCGCATCGCCGAGTCGCGATTTCTTTGCCGAGGCTGCACCACCGCGATTGCCTGCGCGTCGCTGCTGACGGAGTCACTGTGCGGGCGAAACGCTATCGAAGCGGCGTCGATCTGCGCCGAGACACTGTCCCAGTCGCTTGGTGGCTTGCCTCCCGCAACGTTTCACGGCGCCCAACTTGCTGCGGATGCCCTACGGGCGCTGCTCGAGAAACTGCGTGGCGTTGCCGGCCACTGATTGCGGACTAGGTCGCGCTGGTCAACTGACCACACGTTGCATTGCCTCGGGATCATTCAAGTTCAACACGCAGCCTTGCTCGGACGTTTCCACCGGCAATACGTCCGCCGCGTGAACCCACACTACCGCCCTGGCTCCTTTGTCCAAAGGCGCCGCCAGCAATTCCTCATACAGATTCGCCGAAAAAATCACCGGATGCCCACGCTGCCCGCGAAACAGCGGCAACACGATCTTCGTGGCGCCAGCATTCTGCGGCGAATAGAATTGTTCGATGAGGTCGCTGACCAACTCCGCACTGATCAGCGGATGATCGATCAGGAACAAAATCAATCCATCCGTTCCTGCCGGCAGACTCCGAATCGCTGCTTGAATCGAGCTGAGCTGGCCTTGTTCCCAGCGCTCATTGACTACAATTTCGTCCGGTGCGACCCGTACCGCGGACGAAATCGGCTCGGCGTGTTTGCCAAGCACCACGCGACGCACACCGATCTTCGGATGGGTCGTTACCTCCAGCAGGTGTTCGAGGAAGGGGCGGCCTTGATAGGCAAGCAACGCCTTCGGCGATCCCATGCGTTGGGATGCGCCTCCCGAGAGGATGACCGCTGCCAGCATAATCTTGCAACGTGCGACGCGCCTACGGTTGCGCTTGCCGCGAGCTTGCCGCCGCCAGCGTCTCGGTCTTCACTTTCTTGTGCGCGGGATTCGCGGCGTTACGTCGCACGGCGATCAGCTCTGCCACGATGCTGATCGCAATCTCTTCGGGAGAAAGTGCGCCGATTTCGAGCCCCATCGGCGCAAAGACCCGTTCGAACTCCTCGGGCCGGTATCCCTCCTTCTCCAGCGCTTTGTACACGGACAAGACCTTGCGCTTGCTGCCGATCATGCCGACGTAGCGGGCATCCGTGCGGACAGCCCAGGCGAGAACGCGCATATCTTCCTTGTGCCCGCGCGTGACGATCACTAGGTACGTTGAAGCGTTCGGTTGAATTTTCGCAAACGCATCGTCATAGCTGACAAACACTTCCTGCGCGGCAGGAAATCGTTGCGGGTTCGCGAACGTCTCACGGTCGTCGATCACGCCGATCGCGAACCCCGCGGAATTCGCCGCCTTCGCCACCGCCATCGCGACATGCCCGCCGCCAAACAAATACACCATCGGTTGCGGCAGGATCGGTTCGACAAAGATTTCCACAGTGCCGCCGCAAATCAATCCGTTGTCGTAAGTCGCCTCGTTGTTGAGGTTGAACACCATCTTCCGTGGAGCCTCTGTCTGCATCACTTCCTTGGCCGCTGCCCAGACCTCGGCCTCGACGCAGCCTCCTCCGATCGTCCCGGCCAGCGAGCCGTCCTCGCGCACCAACATCCGCGAGCTCTCGTAGCTGGGGATCGAGCCGTTCGTGTGCACGATCGTCGCCAGCGCTCCCCGCCGCCCCGCGCGGCGCATCCTCACGATTTCTTCAAAAAGATCCATGATGCTTTCACGCTAGTTTACGCCAGCCGTGGGTCTCCTGACTGCCAATTTCCCCTTATAGACACCCGCCTCAGTCTCCCGCTAGACTATTTCCCATGGAATCCGTCCCTTTCCCAAGGAGTTCGAGCCCGGTCAGGTACTCCGAGGCCATTTCGTTCTACGAGGTTATCTTTTTCCTCTCGCTCCTGCTGTTCATTGTGGTGGCGTGCGCTTGGCCAATTCTGGCGTGGCGTATTCACCATTTTTCGGTCTATGTCCCTGACGCGGACCACACCTTTGTCCTGCACGAACGCACCGGCATCGTGTATCTCAAGCCGTGGTTCGGCAAGATGTATGTAAGCCTACCGTGGATGTGGTTCGCCACGCTTGGCATGACTGTGTTGACTGGTTTTCTGACCGGAAAGCGCCCCGGCGGCTCGAAGTGAAGGCAGCTGTCTTCGAACAGCACGGCTCTGCCGAAGTCGTCCAATACAAGGAAGTCCCGGAACCGGCGATCGGCGCGCGCGACGTGTTGGTGCGCGTTCACGCGTGTAGTCTGAATCATCTCGATCTCTGGGTGCGCGGCGGCCTTCCGAACGTCCCGATTCCGTTGCCGCACATTCCCGGAAGCGACGTTGCCGGTGAAATCGCGAAGATTGGATCCGACGTCACCACCGTGCGCGTCGGCCAGAAGGTTGTGCTCGCCCCGGGCGTCACCTGCGGAAAATGCCCCGCATGCGTGGCCGGCCTCGACAATCGTTGCCGCCAATTCACGAACCTCGGCTACATGGTCGACGGTGGATGCGCCGAGTTCGTTCGCGCCCCCGAAGTGAACTGCCTCCCTTATCCGGAAAATCTCTCGTTCGAGCAAGCGTCCGCCGTTCCGCTGGTCTTTCAGACCGCTTGGCACATGCTGCTCACCCGCGCTGAACTGCAGCCCGGCGAGGACGTCCTGATCCTGGGCGCGGGCAGCGGCGTTGGTACCGCCGCGATCCAGATCGCGAAATTCTTTGGCACGCGCGTCATCGCTACCGCCGGTACCGATGAGAAGCTGGAAAAAGCACGCCAGCTCGGCGCCGACCAGACCATCAATCACAAGACTCAGAAGATTCGAGACGAGGTCCGGCGTATCACCGGCAAACGTGGCGTCGATGTTGTCTTCGAACACGTGGGCACTGCCACATGGGACGATAGCCTCGCCAGCCTTGCACCTTCCGGTCGCCTGGTCACTTGCGGCGCCACCACCGGCTACGCCGCCAAAATCGATCTGCGTTTTCTGTTCAGCCGGCAACTCTCGCTGCTGGGCTCCTACATGGGCCGCAAGAGCGAATTGCTGACGGTGCTAAAGCTGGTCGCCTCAGGGAAACTGAAGCCCGTTCTCGATCGCGTCTTCCCGCTCGCTGAAACTTCCGCCGCTCACGTATACCTCGAATCCGGCCAGCAATTCGGCAAAGTTGTGGTGCGCGTCTGAACAGCAACGGCGTTTCGGGCGGTGCGCAACCGCCCGCGACCCGATGAATCTGCTGGGCAAACCCCCGTCGAAATAATTCCTCTTGCCACTCCACCGCGCTCGTGTTATTTTCCCGCGCAAATTCCACAGGTCCCCGGGAGCTGGTGAATGAAAGCTGTGCTCTTGTTGACAGCGATTCTGGCGTCGATCTGTATCTGTTCGCCCGGCGCCGGCGCAAGCACCTGCGCGCCCACCCCAAAAGATCGTCGCGACAACGACAAGAAATACCGTGCCCGACAAGCCGCCGGCGACAAAGCCTTTCGGGAAGGGAAGTACGAGAAGGCCCGCTCCGAGTATCGCGCCGCACTCGCTTTTCAGGACGAAGAAGGCGCGGCCGACGCCTATTTCCGCATCGGTGAGGCGAACGCCCTCCTCGGCGACTTCGACAAGTCGTACTCCTGCATCATCGAATCCGGTCCGGGCAGAACGCCTGCGAATCGCGTCATGGCGACGACTGGCATTTCCGATGCGCGGGCACGCCAGGCGGCACAAATCCTGCTGGACACCATTCAGGTCAATACGCCGCGATATCCATACGCCACGTTCCCGGAATATCTCGCGCTTGCCGCAATCTATCGGAACAGTGGATTGGCCGTCGAGGCACTAGCTGCGGATGAGGAAGGGCGTATCCATCGCCAGGCCGCGGATGCGTGGGATGCGGCCCTGCTCCACGGCGATGGCCGCGCCAGCCTTGCTGCCGCGGATCGCGCCGCGATGGAAGTCTACGAATGCGCTCATCGCCCGGAAACCGCCGAGATCCTGCGCGCCCAAGCAGCGATGGAGTCTCCGCTCCCGCGCCGCAAGCGCTCGTTCTGGTATCTCCTCGTCACCGCCAACCTTTAGCGTCCCTACCCCTTGCCCGTGCACACGGCGCCGTGTTGCGCCTACGCCGAAATCGCACTGGGAAAGCGCGTCTGAAAATCCAGCACACCCACCCATTCGGGCGAGATCGTGACCTTGATCATCGCATTCATCATTCCGCGGACCTGAGCGATCCACGCCTGCCCTTGCTCGCGTCCAAAATAGCGCTCCGCTGCCGCCGCATATTCCGGAACGACTCCGTCTACTTGTTGCAGCCTAGCCGTACCGCGAATCAGCAGAACTTTGTGCGGAAAAGTGTTGTCGTCGATGGTCAGCGATACCTTTGGATTCTTCGCCAGCGCTTTCAGCTTCGGAGCCTTCGGTGGTGTCGCCAACACCAACTCGCGCCCGTTCCAATGGAACCAGATGGGCACCACGCGTGGCGTCCCATCCACCCAGATATACGCCAGCCGCGCGGGGATTTTCGACGCCAGCAATTCCTGCGCGACCGGATGGTGCAGCAGTTCCAAATCTCCTTGCTTGACAGGCATGTTCGCTCCTTGCCGGAGGCGTGTCTCACACCGAACCCGTGCCCTGTCGCTGCCCGCTTGAGCACCGGGGTTTAGTTTCGACACGAGATCGAGATCAAAGCAATCCCGCGCCGTTAAAGTCCACGCTGCTGTTGATCCGCGGCCCACAGCGCGCCAACTACGCCGGCGCCGCCACCAGCCGAAACTTGATCGCCGACATGATGGTCAGCACGACGAAAAGCAGCAGGCACGCAACTTGCGCCACCACAAAAGGCGGCTCCGACTGCGTTGGCGCCAGCGCCTTCAGCGTTGGTACTTTCTGGAACGACTGCACGATCAGCACAAACACATTGAAGTACAGCGCGATTAGCGAAGCAATGACATACGTTCGCCGCCACCCGCCTGTCAGGCTCCGTGAGTACCGCGCAAACAGCGCTACCGCCAGCACCACCAGCGATAAAATCCCAAGAATGTGTGACGGCAGCAGTTTGTGAAGGGGAAACAGAAAACCGGTCGCGCTGGTCAGCACAGTGGTGATCAGAAAGATGGCGTTCCAGCTATCCAGCCGCTTGGCGCTTAAGAATCCCAGCACGACAACCAAGCCAGACAAAATCCCGATCAGGCTGATCGCCACGTGTACCGGAGTCAGCAGATTCATGTCCGTCTCCTCGCTAGTAAGTGATTTCCGTTCGACCTGGAATCGGGGAAGCGGTACCTTACCGCCGAAGCCCATCAAAACGCAACGAAAACGCCGTGCACGAAACGGTTGCCCGCGGTATACGTCTATGACCGTGACGTTGCCCTTGGCGAATGTGGCGCCGCGTTCATCGAGGCAAGCAATTCGCCGGAATTGACAGCGACGCTGGCATGGGAGAATTACCGCGCGCGTTTTGATCACGCGTTTGGCGTGGAGGCGGAAGGATTTACGCAGGGGAGCTACTGCGCGATGCCGGCCCGGGGAGCGGCCAAGCCACAGACACAATTAAAGAAGAATGTACGCTTAGTCTAGTTGAAAGGGTATTTCGCGGCATCTGTCGCCCTCGCGCCGCACGACCTCAGACGATCGTGTGCTCGCCTGTGCCACTGTGCGGGCGGCGAATTGGAACAAATTCAGTTTTTGCTGGGCCATGTTTCGGTACAGAGGAGACAACTGAGAAATACCTCGGTTGTAGCAACGCCTCAAAAAGGCAGTGAACGATCAAATCGGTATTGAACCCATTACTCGGGACTAGACGAACTGATTACATTTTGGTTGACGACCAGAGACTCGGGAGGAAGGAGCCTAACATGATGATAGGCGTAGATTATCACCCGAGCTTTCAGCAGATTGCATTTTTGGTGGAAGAGACTGGCGAGTATAGAGAACGACGATTGAATCACAGTGATGGGGAAGCCGAGATGTTCTATCGAGACCTGCAGCTGCCAGGGGTTCACGTGCGAGTGAGGATGGAGGCGACCGGATATTCCCGCTGGTTCGAGCGCCTGCTGGCCCAGTTGGATTTCGAGGTTTGGATTGGCGATCCCGCGGAGATCCAGGCTAAGCGCGTCAAGAAGCAAAAGACAGCACATGCCTGTCGGGACTGCACGATCGATAGGAGCCCCCCCGCAAAACTAGTAGGCAAGGAAAATGAGGGCAATGAAGCAGGACAGCTGTACACTTGGCGAGCTCTTACAAGTGTACGAATCACCTGCACTTAATTGGTCCTAACGTCCAGTTGCCCACGACGTTCTGCTGAATCATGCTCTTCACAACTGGGGTCCGAATGCGTTAGGACCGCGGGACGGCTAAATCATCAGGCCGAAAAACAACCCAGCTCTTTGACGCTCGGTCGGAACCCTCTGGAGTAAGGCTTTGGTTAGAGCCCAAAGTGGGGTTCATCAGCGACTCAGAAGACTATTGATACCTGCAGTGTGTAGCGGACGAAGAGTCTAGGAGCGTTCCGCGTGGGAAGACGAACATTCATTCGACTGAGAGTGCTTTGGATCTCCGGATTCATGCCCTTGATTGCCGGTTGCGCGGGAACCGTCCAATCGTCTTCTTCCTCAACTTCTCCACCCATCGCGCAAACGGCTCCGCAGATCACAACGTCACAAGGCACGATAAACGTGACTACGGGTGGCACCGGTAGTGTAATGTTGACAGTCACCGGAACGCCGACACCCAATGTTAGCTGTGTTGTGAAGGATGCTGCCGGCACCGTGCAACTCTCCGGCTCGCTGCTGGTTTACAGTGCGCCAAGCACCCTGCCAGCAGGTAGCCAGGCCACGATGATCTGCACAGCTTCCAATGTCGCTGGCTCTGCAGCGACTTCCATAGTCGCAAAGATTTCTTCTCCACCCAACGCGCAAACGGCTCCACAGATAACAGCATCACAAAGCACGATAAACGTGACTACGGGTGGCACCGGTAGTGTAATGTTGACGGTCACCGGAACCCCAACACCTAATATAGGATGTATTGTGAATGGTGCCGGCACCGTGCAACTCTCCGGCTCACTCCTGGTTTACAGTGCGCCAAGTACCGTGCCAACGGGTAGTCAGGCCACGCTGACCTGCACAGCTTCCAATGCCGCTGGCTCTGCGGCGACTTCCATAGTCGCAAAGATTTCTTCTCCACCGAACGCGCAAACGGCTCCGCAGATAACAGCATCACAAAGCACGATAAACGTGACTACGGGTGGCACTGGTAGCGTGTCATTGACAGTCACCGGCATTCCCGCACCGACAGTCGGTTGCTCCGTGAATGGTGCTGGCACAGTCCAGCTCTCAGGTCCGGTGGTCACTTACAGCGCTCCAAGCACAGTGCCGGCGGGTGGTCAGGCTACGATTACCTGTACGGCCACCAACGCGGCAGGCTCCGCAGTGGCTTCAATAACAGCGGAAATCTCCGTCGTCGCTCCGACCACTCCGGGATCGGTTCCTGACACCTTTTTTGGAATGACGGTCATGGACTCGAGTGACTGGCCGCTTATCCCGATTGGTGCCTTAGAAAAGGCGCCGGGCGTGGCGTGGCCGTACGTGGAAAGAACCAAAGGAACGTTCAACTGGGCGCAACTCGATGCTTTTGTTGCCCAGGCCAACGCTCACCACGTAAGTTTCGTTTACAGTAGCTTTTACGTGCCCTCTTGGGCCGCTGCCGATAAATCCAGTTGCAAACCTTACGTCTACAGCACCACGGTTTGCACCAGCTCCGTTATCAATATCCAGGACTGGAAAGACTTTATGACTGCGCTGGTCACCAGGTACAAAGGTCGGATCCAGGTTTATGAACTTTGGAACGAGCCCAGCTGTCTATGCACGTTCACTGGCACGGTAGCCCAATTGGTTGCTCTTACGCAGGCCGAGCATGACGTCATCAGGTCAATTGACCCCGCGGCGCTGATTGTAGGCCCTACAATGCAAGCCTATCAGAATGCGTATCTGGACAGTTATTTCGCGGCTGGAGGAACCAGGGACATCGACGCCGTGGGGATGCATGCGAGTCCGAATCCCAACAATGACGTCGCCGAATTCATGATGGGCTCGGTCACGACAGGTATGAGAAGCGTGATGCAAAAGTATGGGCTCTCTAATAAGCCGCTCTGGAACACGGAGAACGATTGGGGCGCCAACACAGCAATCCTCAACCCTGACGCGCAGGCGGCTTTTGTTGCCAGGAATTTATTGCTTAACTGGAACGTCGGAGTAACACGCGCCTACTGGTATGCCTGGGACAACACCACTGTTGGCACGCTGTGGAGCACTACAAACGGGGTTACAGAGGCAGCGAATGCGTATGAGCAGGTCGAATCATGGATGAAAGGCGCGGTCATGGCTCCTTGTTCGCTGAACGGTTCGACTAACATCTATCACGCTGTTTACACCTGCAACCTAACTAAGAGCGGCGGCTATCAAGCACAAGCGGTATGGAACACTGACGGAAACAAGACCTATACTGCCCCCAGCCAATTCACTAAATACCGCGACCTGGCTGGTGCTACGACTCCAATTCCGTCGAACCATCTGGTGACGATTGGGATAAAACCGATCTTGCTGGAAGGGGTTAGCAGCACCAGCACGGGTAGCGCTATCGTGTTTCCTACAGCGTCGCTGCCCGCAACCACTAGTGGTGCGGCGCTGGCGGTTTGCGATGGTACAGGCACGGTGCTGTCGTCCACCGCGGTTGGCAACTATGTTATCTATACCGTTAACGTCCCGACAGCAGGAACATACAACATCAAGGTTGGAGTCAAGGAAACCTTCAATCGAGGGAAGTGGCAGCTTTCGATCAATGGCGCTAATCAAGGTGCCGTCCAGGACGAGTACGTTCCTACTGGAGCCCTGGCAGCATTTGATTTGGGCGCGGCGGCGATTACCTCACCTGGCCCAAAGTCCTTCAAATTCCTAATCGTCGGAAAAAATGCCAATAGCACTGGCTACAAAGCCGTATTTGAATACATCACGTTGACGCCTCAATAGGCTCACGAGCAGCTGGCGGGGAAGATTCATCGGGACTTGAAACAGATATGGAACCGGCACGACTGGGACTCGGAAAAACGCTGGGGCAGCGTCTGTATCAAAAAGAAAGGACTTGGTGCTAAGACTAAGACCGAAAGACTCCGGCGGCCGCGGAGCACCTGCGGCAGCGAACTCGGGCAACGGAAGCGTTGAATGTCTGGCGTACTACTGTCTTCCAGTCATTCTTTTTCGATCGACTAGTACAGCAAAGGCCGTCAAGGTCCAAACCGTTCATAAACGGCGGAAAAGCGGTTCCCGATGCCACGAGAAAAGCAATTGAGGAGCCAATTCGAGCCCGTGCTCTGTGTCGTCTCCCAGTAACGGATCGTTTCCGCCAGTCTGAAGCCGTTGAACGCCATGTATCGATGCACATCTTCAGGATCGAATTGATACTCATAAATATTAGCACCAGATATAATGGAAGCCTTGGTAATCCGTCTGACAGCTACTTTGAGTATTGATCGAACTGGTTCATTGAGAATCAGGACTTTCTTCTTTGCGATTCGCGAACACTCTTCGAGAGCTTGAAAGGGATAAAACAAGTGGTGCAGCGAGCGGTGGGTCAACACGACATCGTAAGATTGGTCCGGGAGCCCGGTCTTCCGCATGTCTCCGCAAACCGTCCTAATCCCGGTCAGCTTCTTGCAAGTCGCCAGCACGGATTCCGAAATGTCCAACCCGGTTATGCTAGTGATGTTGTTGGTAATCAGCCATGAGGCTTCAACACCACAGCCGCATCCAACAATTAGGCACGTCTCGTCTCGATGAATATGATCACGCGCGAAGCTCAACCCATGGAGCTCAGCCGTCCGTAGAGTGGTTACGCCACCTTGCTCGTCCCGATCGCTTCGCTGGATCATAATATAGTAATCCTCGAGGCGAGCTTGTTTCTCATGAGCCAATTGTGCGAAAACACGAAAATAATTCTCGTCTCGAGTCGATAGCTTCATTGCGGTCTGGTTTCCAGTATTTAATCGCAACTTTCGATGATGTCGTCCATCGGTGCACCCATCGTTATCGTGGTAAACGGTTTCACTTGGTGTTGTCGAATGTGAAGGTGTTTTGCACATCTCATCCTCTTAAAATTGCCGATTTTCTCTTTGTGGTCCGGCCTTAGCACGCTTCGATTTGTTATTGGAAGTGCCGTTCCCTAGCGGGAAATCTACCGTGTTTCACAGGATCGAACGATAGATTCAGACCTTCCGAACACGTCGATAATATCGGCGAAACGACGGGCCATATGCAGTGTCAATATCTCACTCGCTCCAGCCCACTGGTGCGCGCACGATCAATGGCAATTAGGGCGGCGCGCCCGATATCGGCAGAACCATTTGATGTCTGTGTTCCGTCCATTGTGATTGACAAGGAATCGTGCTCACGAAACGTTGGGGCAGTGCTGTTGGAGCGACCAATGCGGTGTGTCTCACTCCAACAAAATGGGCTTGATGCCAACGTGCAGCAGACGATTTGCGGGAACGGGGAACGTCTTCCCATCCAAGTTTCGGCATCGAGTAAACTGGGCGGGTACGGTGTAAGTTGTTGTGAGAATCGAATCAGAAGATGTTTGCCACACGACTTGTACAGGAATCTGATGCCCGTTTGTGAAGTCGCAACGGTAGAAGGAATCGGTGTAGATGAAATCTCCGTCGCTCTCGTAGCCGCCGCTGGATGTACAGCGTGGGGTCGTCCCGCCCAACATCCAATTATACACCTGCTGGTAAGCGATGGCCGCCTTGGTGGGGGGTTGCCCAGGAATGTGGAGCGTCCCTAGTTGAGAGTTATCCCACGCATACCAATACGTACGCCCTATCCCTCGGAACCAACTTAGCAAATAATATCTGGCGATGAACGCGGCCTGACGCTCTGGATCAGTTACGACGCTTCCCCAACTTGCTTCCGTGTTCCAGAGTGGCTTGGTTGCAAGACCATATTTGGCCATGATAGCTCTGACAGACGAAGTCCAAGAACGAACAATCAGTTCGGGGTCTCCCCGCGAGTCGGGAGACGCGTGAAAGCCCACAACATCCACATCTCGTGTGCCTCCGGCCGCAAAATAAGTGTCCAAAGCTGTGCCTACTGTATAAGAAGGAGAAATAAGTATCGCATTAGTGTCCAGTGCTCTGACGACATCGTGAAAGTGCCGCGTGAGTGTGACCATGTCAGCCACAGTCCCGGCAAAAGAGTCAGAGTCATTCGGTTCATTCCAAAGTTCGTAAGCCGTAATCTTGCCCTTATACCGTGTAACCAGAGCAGCTACGAAGTCATCCCAGTCCCGAATGTTTCTCACCATGCCTGAGCATTTTGGCGGTGCACCAACAAACGGAACTGAGCACGTACTTACGTCAGCAGCAGCCCATGCGGGAATACCCGAGGCCGCATACATCATCTTAACGCCATGAGTCTGTGAAAGGTGCACGTAAGCATCCAACCTGCTCCAGTCAAACACGCCTCTCGACGTCTCGATATAAGACCAAAGTGTTCGAGCTCCTTTGCCTAAAGCATTGACTGGCACGGTCGGCCATGGATTCTTCATGTAAGGATCCATTACATGCATTCCAAAGAACCTGGAAGGGAGTGATTTAGAAGCCTCTGCAACGACCGTCGCGCCCAGTCTGGTAATGGGCACCTGAAGCGGCGATAAAGAATCGTGCACTCGGGTGTTGAAACCAAACGAGCTCGCCGGAGTAGGCGCGCCAGTGATCCCTCCGCGAGAGGAATCGAGCCTAAGGTCAGGCGATAACGAGC
>Ga0307471_100000333_pt1 | contig 24175 bp, 24 predicted proteins | sample atmos_gasesAM3C__2_FD_204566 | JGI IMG/M metagenome (GOLD analysis project Ga0307471, IMG submission 204566) | Hardwood forest soil microbial communities from Morgan-Monroe State Forest, Indiana, United States - atmos_gasesAM3C_515 | ecosystem: Environmental > Terrestrial > Soil > Temperate...
CGGGACGGCCTCGGGGCGCGCGTCCGGGTGAACGGACAGACCCGATTCGCTACCTCCGCCGGAAGTTATCTTTCATCCAGCGACAAGCGACTGCACTTCGGGCTGGGAGCGACCGAGACCGCAAAAATAGAAATCGCCTGGCCTTCGGGAACGCGTCAGATATTGAATGACGTTCGCGCCGACCAATTTTTGGAAGTCCGTGAACCGGAGAAACCTTGATCCGAATCCTGTTGATGGTTTGGCTGGCGTGGCAGACAGTCTCGCCCGAAGCTCTACAGCATTTGCAGGCGGGCGCGGAGGCCGAGAAGCAGCGGCACTTCGACGTTGCCATCGCCGAATTCAAGAAAGCTACCGAACTCGCGCCCACGCGGGCGGAAGCTTTCGCAAATCTGGGCCAGGCGTACATGGAAAATCAGGAATATGGCGCCGCCATCGCGCCCCTCAAACACGCTCTCACGTTGTCTCCAGACTTGGCGGCAGCGCACCAGTTGCTGGGATACGCTCTGCTGGCCCAGGGCTATAACGCAGAGTCGATCCCCCATCTGGAGAAGGCCCAGGAGCGGGCGGCATTGGGAATCGCGCAGATCGGGACTGGACAATTGCCGCAAGCGGTGGAAAATCTCCAGGCCGCGCTGGTGCAGCACCCTAACGATCCGGACTTGCTTTATTATCTCGGTCGCGCCAGCGGATTGCTTTCGAAGCAGGCGATTGACACGCTACAAGCGGCGTATCCCGATTCGGCGCGCGCCCACCAGGCGCTCGCGGAGAACTATTATGTGCTCCGGCAAATGCCCCAGGCCGAAAAAGAGTTTCTCGAAGCCTTGCGGCTTCGGCCTGACATCCCGGAGCTGCATCTGGAACTCGGGCTGGTTTATGCCGGTTCGGCGCAGTGGCCCAAAGCCGAAGAACAATTTCGCGCCCAGGCCAAACTGCAACCCGGAAATGCCGAAGGCGCTTATCGCCTGGGCACGGCCCTGTTGCAGCAGGGCAAAGCCAGCGAAGCCAGAATAGAATTGCAACGCGCCGATCGCTTGCAGCCGGAAATGCCGGAGACCCTGTACTCTCTGGGCAAGGCCGCGGCGCTGGCCGGCGACCCGGCGGCCGCCGAAAAGGCCTGGACAAAATTGCTTACCATCGAGAAGGGTTCAAGCCTGGCCGCGCAAACGCACTTCGCCCTGGCGGGTCTCTATCGCAAACAGGGGAAGACGGTGGATGCGGAACGCGAAACGCGGGAGTTCCAGAAGTTACAGAATCCCGCGGCTCAACCAGATAGGGCACAATAGTTCCGGAGGTCGAAGACCAACTCTAACTATGCACAAACTCAAAGTCCTTGGAAGAGTAATTGAATCTGGACTGGTCGCCATCGTGCGAACTAACAGCGCAGAGCAGGCCACGCGCATCGCGGAGGCCTGTGCCCGCGGAGGCGCGGCAGCGATTGAGATCACGTTTACGGTTCCGGGCGCGGCCGCCGTGATTGAGCACCTTGCCAAAGAATACAAGTCAGGAGAAATTCTGATTGGCGCCGGAACGGTCCTCGATCCGGAAACCGCTCGCATCGCCATTCTGGCTGGGGCCCAGTACATCGTCAGTCCGTCGGTGAGTGTTGAGACCGCACGCCTGTGCAACCGTTATCAGGTACCTTACATGCCGGGCGCGGGGACCATGCGCGAGATCGTAGAGGCAATGGAATGCGGCGCTGACATCGTGAAATTATTCCCCGGCGAAACTCTAGGGCCAGCGTTCGTGAAGGCGGTGAAAGGGCCATTGCCCCAGGCTTCCCTGATGCCGACCGGCGGCGTAAGCGTCGACAACGTTGCGGACTGGATCAAAGCCGGAGCCGTAGCCGTGGGCGTTGGTGGCAGCCTGACCGCAGGAGCAGAAAAAGGCAACCTGCAACTGGTCACTGACACGGCGAAACAGTTTGTGGAGAGGATTCGACTCGCGCGCGGAAACTAGCCGCTCTACCCCGAAGCTTCCAAATGCCCGTCTTCAAATAAATATGAAGCCCTGGAAAAGTGACGACGATCTCTTCGCTCTGGTTCGCCGGGAATTGTTTACCTGCGTAGTGGGTGATGTGATGGACAAGCTGGAACTGCAGCACCAGTTTCTGCCTCCCCAGATTCGCCCCTTGCGAGCAGACTTCGTGGTCGTCGGTCGCGCCATGCCGGTGCTCGCCGTCGATGTCTTCGCCGAAAAAGTTGTGGGTACGGCGAACCAGCTCATGGCCAAGCCCTTTGGGCTGATGCTGGAAGCGCTCGACGATCTCCATCCTCATGAGGTCTACGTCAACACCGGGTCGTCACCGCGCAATGCGCTGTGGGGGGAGCTGATGAGCATCCGGGCGCGCAAGCTGAGGGCGAGCGGGGCCGTGCTCAACGGCTATACGCGCGATACGAAAGCCATCCTGGACCTGAATTTTCCGACTTTTTCCTGGGGTCCGTATGGCCAGGATTCCTCGCCACGTTACAAGGTGATAGATTTTCGCGTCCCCCTGGAAATCGGCGCCGTGCGGCTGCGCCCCGGTGACATTCTTTTCGGGGACATCGACGGAGTCTGCGTCATTCCGACCGAAGCCGCCGACGAAGTCTTCGCCAAGGCGCTGGAAAAAGTTCGCGGCGAAAAGCTGGTCAGGAAGGCGCTGGAGGAAGGCGGCAGCGCGGTGGCGGCATTCGAGAAACACGGCATCATGTAATCAAGCAACTGAGAACTGAGAATTAAAAACTAAGAACTGATCTTCATGAAGTCAATCCCATGATGTTGACCACGTAATGATATCCATCGACCTGTCCGGCAAATCGATCCTCATCACGGGCGCACTCGGCGCGATCGCCGAATCCATGGTCCGCAAACTGGTCGAGGCAGGAGCAACCCTCATCCTGCTCGACATCAAGTCCGAAGACGCTGCCAGCCAAACTCTGCGTGACTGGAAGATTCCGCCCTCTTCATACATTTATTTTCCGACTGACATTACAGACTCTGCCGCTCTGGCGCGGGTAGTGACGAAAACTTTCCGTCGCTTCCCTGCCCTCGATACCGTTCTCGGCCACGCCGGAGGCTGCGGGCTGCATCCTTTCGCGACTACTTCCGAAGCGGATTACGACCGTATCTTCCGGTTCAACTATTTCGCTCAGGTTAATCTGGCCCGCGCCGTCTTCGCGCAATGGATCGAGCGCAAGATTCCCGGCCATCTGATCTTCACGTCATCGTACGTAGCTCGCATGCCGCACACCCAGATTCCTTCCTACGCCTCCGCGAAGGCGGCGCTGGAAAATTTTGCCCGCTGCATGGCATTGGAGTATGCCGGGACCGGTATTCGCGTTAACGTGGTCTCTCCGGGAAATGTCGCCGCCGGCAGTTCTCTGAAAGTCTTCGATGAAGATCCCGCCTACCGCGAATTTGTGCTGCGGGTCTCTCTCGGGCGAAGGAACAGTCCCGAGTCGATCGCTGATGCATTTGTGTTTCTATGCTCACCGCTGGCTAACGAAATCAACGGCCAGATATTGAGTGCCGATCACGGCGCCGGTATCGGCAATCGCTTATGAAAATTGGCCTGGGCCTCTATCGCCACATGCTGACGCACGACTACTACGACTTCGCGCGCCAGGCCGGCTGCACGCACGTGGTTGTCCACCTTGTCGACTATTTCAACCAGGGCACGTCGAACCCGCGCAACAATCAGCCGTCAGGCGGAAAGTACGAGCCTTGGGGGGTGGCGGGTGATCCCGAGAAGCTGTGGACTGTCGAGGAACTGAAAAATCTTCGGCGCGAGATTGAAGACGCAGACCTGGTCATGGCAGCCATCGAGAATCTCGACCCGGCACATTGGCACGACATTCTTCTCGATGGCCCGCTGCGGCCACAGCAGATCGAACAGGTCAAAACCATGATTCGCCGCATGGGTGAAGCGGGCATCCCGGTTCTGGGATATAACTTCAGCCTGGCCGGCGTATGCGGTCGCGTAACCGCCAACCTTGGACGCGGACACGCCGTCACCCTCGGCATGGATGGCCCCGCCGAAGATGTTCCCATTCCGAAAGGAATGATCTGGAATATGGTGTACGACCCCAACGCGCCGGAGGGTACGCTCCCGTCTATCTCCCACGAGGAGTTGTGGCGCCGCCTGGAACGATTTCTGGCAGACGTGGTCCCGGTTGCGGAACAATCGGGCGTGCGTCTGGCGGCTCACCCTGATGATCCTCCCATGCCAACCATGCGCCGCCAGCCTCGTTTGGTCTACCAGCCCGCCATGTATCAACGTTTGATCGATCTCGCACCGAGCCGGAGCAACGCCTTGGAACTTTGCGTGGGCACGCTGGCTGAGATGACGGAAGGCGACATCTACGACGCCGTGGACCGCTACAGTAAGCAAGGAAAGATTGCCTACATCCATCTGCGCAATGTGGTGGGCAAAGTCCCCACCTACCGCGAGACATTCATCGACGAGGGCGACGTCGACATGCTCCGCATCCTGACCATCCTGGCGAACAATGACTTCGATGGCGTGGTCATTCCCGACCACACACCGCAGATGACCTGTGCCGCTCCCTGGCACGCCGGAATGGCCCACACGGTCGGTTTCATCCTGGCCGCCCAGGCCATGCTAGAGACGTCTGCCAAAAAGCCTCGAGGATTTCCCGCCGAACCGCCCGACGCACGCGAGCTTACGCGAGGCAGGAAATCTTGACGCCCGCGTCGAGTGCTGCTCCTCCGCAGCATAAGGGACCTCTGATTGTCGCCGCTTCCGTTTCAGCTCTTGGCGGCTTGCTGTTCGGTTACGACAACATCGTCATCAGCGGAGCTATTCATTACCTGGCGCTGTGTTTCAAGCTCGATGCAGCGGGCATCGGCTGGGCCGCCGGATGCGCCCTGATCGGATGTACCGTCGGCGCCGCCGGCGCGGGCGCGGTAGTCGATCGCATCGGTCTGAAGAAGGGGCTCGCGCTTTGCGCCGCGTGTTTTGCGCTGTCGTCACTCGGGATGTGGTTTGCCGCCAGCCTCAGCCAATTCGTGATCTGGAGATTAATGGGCGGTCTGGGAATTGGCGCGGCATCCATCATCGCGCCGATGTACATCGCCGAGATCGCTCCCGCCCGGCTGCGCGGCCGACTGGTGACGCTGTATCAGCTGGGAATAGTCCTGGGCATCCTGGCGGCGGTATTCGTCAACATGCTGATCCAGCGGATGGGAGACGAAGCCTGGAACACAGCCGTGGGCTGGCGCTGGATGTTTTTTGTCGGCCTCGTTCCCGCCGTGCTGTTCGGATTGACGATCGTGCCCGCGGTGGAGAGTCCGCGCTGGTTGATGAAGATGGGCCGGAGGGAAAACGCGCTGTCGGTGCTCTCAAAAATAAACGATCGGACCACCGCGTTAAGCGAAGCCACACAGATCCAGGATTCGCTGAACCTCGAAGAAGGACATATTTCGGAGTTATTCACTACCTTCCGGCGGCCCCTGCTGATCGGAATCATGCTGGCGGGATTCTCTCAGCTTAGTGGCATTACTCCTCTTTTTTCTTTCCTCCCGGAAATCTTCAGATCTGCCGGAACGGCCACCAGCGACGCATTCTTTCAGTCGGTCCTGGTCAGCCTGGTGAATCTGGTGTTCACTTTGTTTGCTCTGTGGCTGGTGGATCTCTCCGGACGCAAGAAGCTGATCCTCGCCGGCACCCTGTTGCAGTCGGTCTCCTTCGCCATGGTGGGCTGGTTTTATCACGTTCATGGCAGCGGCCTGGCGGTTCTGATTTTCGTGATGACTTTCGTGGCCGGCCACGCTTTCGGGAACGGAGTTGCCTGTTGGGTGATCATCTCCGAGATTTATCCGACCAAGGTTCGCGGACGCGCCATGTCGATTGCCACAACCGCGCTGTGGGTCGTCGGATATTTAGGCAATCAGCTCTTTCCGCTCATGCAGAAACACCTCGGAAGCGATGGCACCTTCTGGTGTTTCAGCGCAGCCGCATTGTTGAATCTGTCGTGCGTACTCTGGCTTGTGCCGGAGACCAAGGGACGCACCCTGGAAGACATTACCCGCTTCTGGACTACGCGTCGCCCGGCTGAAATGTAGCGCCGGCATCCCGCCGGCGCTACATTTCAGCGGGAAGAAACGGAAATCCCAATTCTCTCAGCTCGCTTCTCAGCTGCTCGATCGATTGGAAGCGAATCGCGCGAATTCCCACTGCGCGTGCTCCTTGAACATTCGGCTCCTTGTCGTCAATAAAAAGCGCCTCTGACGCTGCCACTCCAACCCCCCGCAGACTGTGTTCATAGATGGCTGCGTCGGGCTTGATCAGGCTCACCTCGGCCGAGAATGTCAGATGGTCGAACTGGTCCAGCCACGTGAACTGCTGCCGCACAAAGCGAACCATTTCGTGAGGCATATTGGAGAGCAGTCCGGTCTTCACTCCCGTCGAATGAAGCTGCCTCAGCCAGGCCACCATTGCCGGATTGTCGTGGCCCCACATCTCAAGATCCCATTGGCGGAGTTGGGCGACCTGCTCGGGGGTTAACTGCGTGCCGGTATCTTTTGCCAGGCCAGCCCAATAGGCCTCGGGAGAAAGGTCACCACGGTCATAGCGCAGCCGGTCCCGGTCCCAAAGCTTACGGAACGGGACTGGGTCCATCCCGAACGGGGCCCCCATGCGTCCCATTTCCTGGGCGGTGGGCGGATAGCAGAGAACTTCGCCGTAGTCCAGGATCACGGCTTTTATCTTTGAGGGATTTGAGCGATCCATTCAGCCTCCTGATTCATATTCTCCCGGTCCCCAGTATTGAGTCCAATGAATTGAAGTTTGCTCTGTGATAACTTGTGGGCGGCTTGCGCTGTCGTAGAAGTTCACCGGGCCACATTCCTGAAGAGCTGGAGTCGGCATGAAGCTGAACGCAACCTTGATGAAGAGTACGGTGGTCGCCGCTCTGGGCGGTCTTCTGTTCGGGTTCGACACGGCGGTCATCTCCGGCACCACCAGTGCCCTGACCCAGACCTACAGCCTCACGCCATTTCTTTTGGGGGTAACCGTCTTCAGCGCGCTCTTCGGAACGGTTTTGGGCGCGATGCTCGCTGGTTTTCCCGGTGAACGCTTCGGACGACGCGACAGCCTGCGGGTGATGGCGGTCCTGTATCTGATCTCAGGCTTGGGCTGTGCTCTTGCCTGGAACTGGTACGCCCTGGTCGTCTTTCGCTTCATTGGCGGATTGGGCGTGGGCGGCTCCTCGGTGCTCGGACCTATGTACATTGCGGAAATTGCGCCGGCAAAATTGCGCGGCCGCCTGGTGGGCGTGTTTCAGTTCAACGTCGTGTTCGGCATTCTGGTAGCGTACTTCTCCAACTACGTCATCAGCCTGCAACACTTTGGCGCGACGGAATGGCGCTGGGAGCTGGGCGTGACCGCAATTCCCGCCGCGCTGTTCTTCGTGATGTTATTCACCATTCCGCGCAGCCCGCGCTGGCTGGTCAAAAAGGGACGAGTTGCCGAAGCCCGTGAAGTCCTCCAGGCCACGGGAGACGAGAACTACGAGCATGACCTGCAGGAAATCGTCGCCTCCATCGGCATCGAGCAAAGTCAGGCCACCGAGAAGCTTTTCTCTCGAAAGTTCGCATTTCCGATTTTTCTCGCGGTCAGTATTGGAATGTTTAACCAGCTTTCCGGCATCAATGCAATTCTCTACTACCTGAATGACATTTTCGGCCACGCCGGATTCAGCAAAGTTTCAGGGAATCTGCAGGCGGTCGCCATCGGCGCCACTAACCTGCTTTTCACCATAATTGCGATGTCGGTGATCGACCGCCTCGGCCGCAAGACACTTCTGCTGGTCGGTTCGGTCGGGACCGCCGCGTGCCTGGCTGGAGTGTCGGCGATTTTCTTCACCGGCCAGCACCAGAGCCTTCTGGTCTGGCTCCTAGTAGGTTACATCGCGTTTTTCGCTTTCTCCCAGGGTGCGGTCATCTGGGTCTACCTTTCAGAAGTCTTCCCTAATTCGGTCCGCGCCCAGGGACAGAGCCTGGGCAGTTTCTCGCATTGGTTTATGAACGCAGCCATCTCCCTGATTTTCCCGCTGATGGCGGCGTCCTCAGGCGCTTATCCGTTCGTGTTCTTTGCCGCAATGATGGTGCTGCAGTTCTTCGTCGTGCTATTTGTCTATCCCGAGACCAAGGGCTTGTCTCTGGAAGAGATGCAGAAGAAGCTGGGGATCAGCTAGGTATTTGTTAGGAGACCGATGGACCTTCAAAGGGTGGAGCAGGCCTTCAGGCCTGCTTACAGGTTGCCGTGGCGCGTGGAGCTTTAGCCCTGAGAGGTACCTCAGCGGCTGAAGCCGTTCTGTAATACTTCCTTTAATGCAGCGCTAAGGCGCTGCTGCGCCCAAAATCAAAGTCCAACCCGACGCACAACTGTCGACTCAAATCACTATGAAGTTCGCCGGATCCTGAGTTAGGATGCGCTCTATGTCGACGCCCTCTCTCTCCCGACGTTCCTTCCTCGCATTGTCCACCATGCTGCCGCTGTCGCTGCGTGCATTTGCCGCGACCTCGATTCCGGTCGGTCTCGAACTCTATTCCGTCCGCAATGCCTTGAAGGACGATCTCACCGGCACGGTGCGCACCGTCGCGCAAGTGGGATACCAGTGCGTCGAATTCTATGCGCCCTATTTCGATTGGACCGAGCCTCAGACCAAAGAGATGAGGAAACTTCTGGACGAGCTGGGCATCCGCTGCTTCTCCACGCACAACAGCAGTTCGTACTTCACTCCGGAAAATCTCAAGCGTGCCGTCGACATGAATCTGACCCTGGGAAGCAAGTATGTGATCATGTCGAGTTCGCAACCCAAGCCAGGACTGGACGGATGGAAGGAAGTCGCCGACACCCTGAATGCCGCCGCTGACCAACTCGCGCCGATAGGCCTCAAGACGGGCTACCACAATCACGAACTGGAATTTACTCCGGTCGATGGCAAACGCCCCATCGAAATACTAGCGAAAAATATGAAGCCGTCGATCGCGCTGCAATTCGATATTGGAACGTGCCTGAAAGCCGGCTCCGACCCGGTGGCATGGATCCGCGCCAACCCGGGACGAATCAAATCCATTCATTGCAAGGACTGGGCGCCCGGTCCGGACAAAGGCTACACGGTCCTGTTCGGGGAAGGCGTTGCCGACTGGAAGGGCATCTTCACCGCGGCCGAAAGCGTTGGCGGCGTCGAATACTATCTGGTCGAACAAGAAGGCAGCCGATTCTCCGAGTTCGATACAGCCAGGAAATGCCTGGAGACATTCCGCCGCCTGCATTCGTAGTACGAACCGATTCCTCTTTCTTCGATGTATTGATCCGACGACGGTGCGGCCCTTACGTTACACCCACGAGATGAGTCTATATTTACAACCCGCTAACAAGTAGAGACCTACCGCCTTTCTCTGTTTTCGCGGCAATTAGAGATCCCCGCGAACCTGACATTCCTCGCCCCTTGACCTCTCCATCGCGTTGCACCTGGTTGCAAGTATGTTGACACGAAAACTGTGCACGGTTACCTGTGCACGTTACCTTGACCGTTCAAGGGTTTCCCCGGTAGCATCATTCATGTTCTATATGCAACTCAGTTGCATTTTGTATTCCCACTAACAAATCATGAAGCTCTCGGCCATTTTCGTTTTCGTCGTCTTCTGCCTGGGGGGCAGGTTCCTGCCGTGCTCAGGAATGGCCCTATTTCGTGACTTACTCCATGGTCTGGAGGAGCCCGAGAACGTCGAAATAGCTCTAAAGACCACGCAGGGCACGCCGAAGTTTGGCAACTCCTTCGCCGGAGCAACGCTGGAACTAGAATACGGAGCCAGGGGGTTGGTGGACCACCGAAGCCTATTTGAGCGGCCAGCACACTTCGAACGACAGCACGGTTTTCACGGGATTTAGATGGGGCTGGCGACGCCACGGTGTGTGTGGAGAGCGCCCGTAGCCTTCATTCTCCAGAAATTTCAGCTCGAATGTTAGAAGATCCAGCAGGTCCTGGTCATCACGGGTCATGTGCCACATCAGCTGACAACAATGAAGATAGCAGCAATGGCTCGTGGATGCGGTGGCCTCGATCACGGCCTGCGTGTTCAGTATCACAGGCGGTTAGGATCGCTCTGATATGAATTACCGCGCGGATTGATTTCTAATCGTCGCCAAATATGCGGAATCTGTTTTCCGCCTGGCCCCGGACCTCGCACTTGATCGAATACAGCCCGCCGGCCAGTCGGTCGCCGGGCGGCGCATCGGCCGACGCGGTCGTGACGAAAAGCGTCTTGAGATCGGCGCCTCCGAAGGTGCAGGTCGTGATATTTTTCACCGGCATCTCGATCACGCGATCAATCTTGCCATCCGGAGCGACTCGAACGATACATCCGCCATAATACCGGCAGTTCCACAGATAGCCTTCGGCATCCATGGTCGACCCGTCCGGCAATCCACGTTCGAAGTTCGCGAAGAAGACGCGCTCATTTGCAATCGCCCCCGTGGCACGATCGTAGTCGTACGCCCAAATCGTATTCGCCAGCGAATCTCCGAAACAGAAACGCCGCCGGTCCGGGCTCCAGGCCAGCGTGTTGGAGATACCCACCTCTCGCCGGTGTATGGTCGGGCGGGCGTCGGGATCGATTCGATAAAGAATTCCATCCTTTCCGCCAGCTTCCCCCGACGATCCGTCCGGGTTCACGTTGTTGCGCATCGAGCCCACCCACAGCGAGCCACGCGGATCCACGCGCGCGTCGTTGAAGCGGACGGCAGGCCATCCCTCTAGGTTGTAAATGGGTTCGTGGCAAAGATCCGAGGCGGGCTCCCACAAAATCACGCCGGAGCCGAGGACCACGGCCAGCACGTCATCGCGGTCGGTCAACGTGATCGCGGTTACGGGCTCATCGAAAAACCAGGTGCGGACGCATTGGTCCGCCAATGTGAAGCGATGAATCAGGAAGCGATTGATGTCGGTCCAGTAAATCGCGGCATGCGCCGCATGCCAGACCGCACCTTCGCCGCAGCGGTCGCCGGTCGGCGCCACGCAAACTGGTTGCGATGTGATGGGTCGCGAAATTACTGCACTCCGATGCCGGCCAGCAGGCCGCCGTCCACGAGGTAATCGCCGCCGGTGCAAAACGAGGCTCGGTCCGAGACCAAGAATGCGGCCAGCTCGGCCACTTCTTCCGGCGTCCCAATGCGTCCCAGCGGATGAGCCTGGCCCCAACGTTCGAACACTGCGGCGAGCGGAACTCCGGGTGCGAAGTTTCCCGCCGAACGCTCGAGCATCGGGGTGCGTATCGAACCCGGGCTAATCGAATTCACTCGTATGTTGTCGGGTGCGTGGTCGAGCGCCAGAGCGCGTGTCAGGCTGTGTACGGCGCCTTTAGACGTCGCATACGCCACGACCCCACGCTGGCACGCGTGCCCCTGTACCGATGCCAGGTTGATGATCGCTCCCCCGCCCCGCTTTTTCATCTGCGGCACTCCGTAGTGGGCCAGAAGATAAATGCTGCCGACGTTTACCATCAGGCAGCGGTTCCAGGTTTCGAGGTCAGTTTCAACCGCGGTGCCGAAGGGATGAAACGCGGCAGCGTTCACGATGATGTCGAGTCCGCCAAATTCTTTTACAGCTTTCGCCACCGCTGCCTGCACCGCATCCGCTTGAGTGACATCGCACGGTTCCACGCGCAGACTGAACCCGCCCGCCTTGGCTTCGTGCGCCAGTTCCTGATTCGCGGCCGCTTCGATGCCACAAGCCAGAACGCTGGCCCCGCCCGCGGCAAAACGCTTGGCGATGGCGCGCCCGATGCCGGTGGTCCCAGTAACAATCGCGACTTTGCCGTCAAATTCCTTCATGCAAGGTTCTCGCTTTTCTAGCTGCTAGCTGCTAGCTTCTGGCTTCTGGCGTCTAGCTTCTAACTTCTAGCTAGAAGCCAGCAGCTAGCAGCCAGCAGCCGTTTTCAATGACTCTCTCTTGGTATGCCGGCGCCGCGGGAGCCCACCAGAAAATCAAGGTCCGCACCCCGGTCCGCCTGTAGGACGTGATCGATGTACAGCTTCTGATACCCGCCGTTTGCCAGTGCCGGCGGAGGCGTCCAAGCCGCACGTCTCTTTTCCAGTTCCTCAGGCGCCACGCAAAGTTCCAGCTTGCGCGCCTCCACGTCGAGTTCAATTTCATCGCCGTCACGTACCAGAGCCAAGGGGCCGCCGGCTGCCGATTCTGGAGTCACGTGCAGCACCACGGTCCCATACGCAGTCCCACTCATGCGCGCATCGGAGACGCGGACCACATCGGTGATTCCACGTTCCAGCAGTTTTTTCGGTATCGGCATGTTCCCGACTTCGGGCATACCCGGATAACCCTTGGGCCCGGCGCCCAGAAGGACCATAACCGAGTTTTCATCCACGTCAAGCGCAGGATCATCCACTCGCTTTTTGAAATCTTCGATATCACTGAAAACCACCGCCCGACCGCGGTGCTTCAGCAAGTGCGGACTCGCGGCGGAAGGCTTGACCACCGCGCCCCCTGGCGCCAGGTTGCCACGTAGGACGGCAATACCGGCCCGCTCCTTGATCGGCTTCTCCCGGCTATGGATGACTTCCGCATTCCAGCACGGGGCACTAGCAGTGTTCTCGCCCATGGTCTTGCCGTTGACGGTCGGCGCGTCCCGGTTAATCAGGTCGCCGAGAGCGCGGACCACGGCAGGAACCCCGCCAGCGTAATAGAAATCTTCCATGAGGAACTTGCCGGAAGGCATCAGGTTCACCAGGAGCGGAAGCGCGTGCCCTAGGCGATCAAAATCGTCGAGTTCCAGTTTGACCCCAACCCGGCCCGCTAGAGCCAACAAATGCAAAACCGCGTTGGTTGATCCGCCTATCGCCGCATTCACCCGGATGGCGTTCTCGAAAGCCTTGCGCGTCAGGATTTGTGACATCTTTACATCGTCACGAACCATCTCGACAATGCGCCTCCCCGCCTCCTGCGCCAGCACGTAGCGCCTCGAATCGACGGCTGGGATCGTCGCATTCTGCGGCATCCCCATGCCTAGTGCTTCCACCATGCAAGCCATCGTCGAAGCTGTTCCCATGGTCATGCAGTGGCCAGCCGAACGGGACATGCAGGATTCGGCATCCATGAAGTCAGCGCAGCTCATTTTGCCGGCGCGCACATCCTCGCTCATCGTCCACACGCTGGTGCCCGACCCGATGGTCTCGCCGCGGAAGTGTCCATTGAGCATGGCGCCGCCCGAAACCACCAGTGCCGGCAGATCGCAGCTGGCCGCACCCATCAGCAGCGAGGGCGTGGTCTTGTCGCACCCGCACAGCAGTACCACGCCGTCAATGGGATTGCCCCGAATCGATTCCTCCACGTCCATGCTGACCAGGTTGCGGAAGAGCATGGCGGTCGGCCGCAGGTTGGTCTCGCCCAGCGACATCACGGGAAACTCCAGGGGAAAGCCGCCAGCCTCATACACGCCGCGCTTGACCCGATCTGCAATCATCCGAAAGTGAGCGTTGCAGGGGACCAGTTCGGACCACGTATTGCAAATTCCGATCACTGGCCGGCCATCGAACAGATTGGAGGGAAAACCCTGGTTCTTCATCCACGAACGATGAATGAATCCATCTTTATCCTGGAGGCCGAACCAGTGGGTGGAGCGGAGAGGAGCCTTTTTTGGGTTATTCATATTTTTTGAGATATCTAAACCAACCTGTCATCCCGAGCGCCGAGCCGAGCTCGCGCGGTAAGGCCAAGTCGAGGGACCTTGTGTTCGCCGTCAGCGGAACCGGCGAGGCGTGTCGCAAACCGTCCAGGAACTACGGTCCGCCACTGCCCTGGAATCCCGAACAGGACATCTTACAACCTCGAAGTAATAAGAAGTGCGACGTCGCTAACGCTCCGGCGCTGGCTCCGGTTCGGCCGAGCCGTCTGCCCTGGGATCTGAAGCGGCAAAGTTCACATTGCTTTTCGAGTTGTGCAGCACGGCCTGCCCTCGACCCATGGCCGTCGAATATTCTTTCCTGACCTTGAAGTTGTGCCCCTTTTCCTCTAGCTCTTTCAGGGTCTGCTGCGGCACTCGCGATTCAATCAGAATGTTGCATCCGATTTCCTGTTCCACGGGCTGCACGGTGAAACGCGGCTCGGAGAGTGCAGCCTGAATGTTCATGCCGTAATCCACGATATTCGAAACAAACTGGGCGTGCGCCAGCGGCTGGTTGGCTCCGCCCATGATACCGAATCCGATATGCGTATCTCCCTGCTCCATGAAAGCGGGAATAATGGTGTGAAACGGCCGCTTGCGGGGCGCCAGCGCATTGGGATGGCTGGGATCGAGCAGAAACAATCCGCCACGGTCGTGCAACATAAAGCCCCTACCCTTCACCGCGATTCCGGAACCGAAAGCGTCGTACAGGCTCTGTATGAGCGATGCGATGTTGCCGTCCTTGTCGACGGCGGCCAGGTAAGTCGTGTCGCTTCTGGCCGGGGAGCCGCTGGCCGGAGTGCAGTTCGCCTTCGCGGGATCAATCAGCGTCGCGCGCTGTCTGGCATAGTCGGCGGCCAGTAATCCCTTGACTGGCACCTTCGCGAAGCGCGGGTCGGCGTTGTAGCGAAACAGATCGGTGTACGCAAGCTTCATGGCCTCAATGCGGTCGTGCAGTTCCATCGGCGCCAGGGGCCCGGCCTTGTCCGGAGGCAGCGTGCTCATGATATTCAGCATTTCGAGCGCCGCCATGCCCTGTCCATTGGGAGGCAGCTCGTAGACTTTCCAGCCGTGGTAAGTAATCGAAATCGGTTCCACCCACTCCGCTGAAAAATCCGCCAGATCGTCGGCCTGCATGGTGCCCCCGAGGGCAGCCGAGGTACTCACAATCGACTGCGCGATTTCGCCGCGATAGAAGACGTCACGCCCACCCTCTGCAATCAGTCGTAGAGTTTTGCCCAGGTCGGGATTGGCAAACATCTCGCCCACCTCGGGAGCCTTACCGCCGGGAAGAAAAATCCGCTCCGCCTCGGGGGTCTGTTTCAGAGTCTGGGTATCGCCCTCCCAGAAATCATGGATCAGCTCGGGCACAGGATAGCCATGTTCGGCGTAATAAATCGCCGAGGTAAAGAGGTCTTTCCAGGGAAGCTTTCCAAATCGGCCTTGGGCTTTGGCCCAGCCGTCTACTGCGCCGGGGACGGTGACGCTGTCAATGCCCGCCTGGGGCATCTGCAAGGTGCCCTTTTGTTTCAGATATTCGATCGAAAGCCCGCGCGGTGCCCATCCGCTGGCGTTCAAGCCATACAGCTTGCCAGTCTTGGCGTCCCAGTAGAGCAGGAACAAATCCCCGCCAATTCCATTCATCATGGGCTCGGTGACACCGAGCACCGCGTTCGCAGCTATCGCTGCGTCGATGGCCGAACCGCCGCGGGCCAGAATCTGCGCCCCAGCCTGGGAAGCCAAGGTGTGGCTGGTGGCGACAATGCCTCCATCGTTAATGACCATTGACCGGCCATAAGCGCGATCCTGCGCCAGTAGAGTGCTGGCGGAACCGAGCAGCAGATTCAACAGAACAACGAGCAGGGAAATTCGCAGTCTCATATTCAAGGCCTCAGGCTGGGGAATTATAGATGAAGGGGGCAGATTCGGGTCGGGTTTGTCCCCCGTAACCCCTTCAAACCACGTATTTAAGGTTGGCTTAAGAAAACAACTTTTCTGACCTGCAGGGTTTAATCCATACGAGGAATAGAGGGTGCTCAAATGCTAAAGAAAACTGCACTTTCACTGTTTGGATTGGTCGTGATGCTGATCTGTTTCAATCCACCGCAGGCCCACGCCGGCGTCGTGGTTTCGTTCGGAGCATTCTATCCGCGCCCGGTTTACGTTCGGCCGTACCGGTATGTTGCGCCTGTGCCCTTTGTGGCCTACGGGCCGGCTCCTTACTGCTACGCTCCGACGTATGTTCGACCCGGCTGGGGTTATCGGCCTGGCTTTTGCGCGAACCCGCATTTCGGCCCGCGCTTTGAGCGTCGCGAGTTCGTCGTACGCCGTCCTTACTGGCGGCGGTAAGAGTTCCGACTCATTGACGCGGCGCCAGCCGCGCTGTCCCACCCTTTGCCTCCACCACGGCGAAGGGTGGGCGGCGGAAGCGTGGTAACCCCGGCGACGTTATTTCCATGTTTGGCAATTTCCACAGCTTGACGGTGCAAGGTCTCTAGCGACACGAGTTCCCTATCCCAGGTTCCCCTTCGGCCCCAGGCTTCCCCTCCGGCCCAGGTCGCCCAGGTTGTTCCGACGGCCGTAATTCACTCGGCGCGAGTCCTCGTTCGCGCAAGTCTGTGAGGTAGCGAGTGAAACACACTCGAAGCGAGACCCTCAACCTTTCGCCGGCACGCACCACGCTGGTCTTAGGCGCCATACTGGTGATCAGCGCCGCATTGCGCCTGCACTCACTGGGCGCGGCCAGTCTGCTGATCGATGAAGCTGCCAGCGACCGCTTCGCCACCATGCCCTCCGCGAATTTCTGGAAACGCTCTGGCACTACCAGGGCAACATGACGCTCTATTACTTCATGATGCGGGCGTGGATCCACATCGGCGACAGCGAATTCATGCTGCGTCTGCCCTCCATGGTCTTCGGAGTATTGACGGTGCTGGCGATCTATGTGGTGGCAGCCCGGCTCTTCAGCCAATTGACAGGCCTGATCGCAGCCACCGCGTTGAGCGTCCACGGCTTTCACATCGCCTTCTCCCAAATAGCTCGCTCCTACAGCTTGCTGCTGTTCCTCCTTCTGCTGACGATGTATCTGCTGGTTTCCGCCATGGAATCGCAGAGTACCCGGGATTGGGCGTTTCGGCTGCGTTATGTGTTTACGCTCACATCTTTGCGCTCCTGGTCCTGGCGGCCTTCGCGGTTTCCATTGTCCTCGCCAAGCCGTTCCAGGTCGAACGCCAGAAAATCCTTTTCGTCGCCATTCTGTTTGAACATCTCATTGCCCCCATGGCTCTGTTTGTATTGTTTCACCACTCGGACCAGCTCAACTTTCAAACTCCGACGTGGACCGACATAAGCGGATTCCTGCACCTGGTGACCGGAGAGGGAGGCACCTTCTTGACGCTGGTGTAGCTGATGCTTTGCGTCTTCGCATTCATGTCTCCATCTGGCCGGTCCGACAACGAGAGCTGGGCATTGCGAACGGTGGGACTATGGCTGGTGCTCCCGCCATTGTTGACTCTGGCGGCGACACCGCTCAAACCGCTTTTCGCCCCCTACATGCTCGTGATGTGTGTGCCCGGGTTGATTATCCTCGCCGCACGCGGAATCACTAACCTGCTGGAGGCTTCCTGGGTGCAACGTCTCGCCGGAGCGGCAGCGTGCGTCCTGGTGATGATCTTGTCGCTAGCGTCGCTGAAGCGGCCGGTACATTACGAATACGTTCCGCATGCCAACTGGCGTGCGGCAATCGATCATGGATTGGCACATCAAGAACCCGACGGGGCCGTCTTCTACATACCGAACGACTATCCCTATCTTTATTACGTTCGCCGCGCCGAAAATCAGCATAAAGTAACTGCTGCGCCAGACATCTTGTATCCCCTTGTCGAATGGCAGCCCTTAACCCGCGAAGAAGTGAGCCAGGTAATTTCGGGACGCAAACGCGTGTGGCTCATTCTGTTTCTCGATTTTGTTCATTCTGAGAGATTGGCAGTGGTCGACTCCACTCTCAATCAAAAGTTCCATCTCGTCGAAAGCACGTAGTACGGGGGGAAGAGCCGGTCACGGTGGATTTGTACGACCATACTTGAAGACTTGTTCGCCACGGATGTCGAATACACGCCTCCGCATCGCTCCTGCCCCGAATGGTATATCCTCTTGCCTGTTGAGGAGGCCCCCATGGCGGAATCCGCGCCAGTCACCTTTCTCTGCATCACCACCTACGAAAAGGGACAGGAATTCATGCGGGAATGCAAGCGTCAGGGCTGCCGCATATTCCTGCTCACCGCAGAGACCCTGTGCAACGCCGACTGGCCGCGTGAGAGCCTGGATGATGTGTTCTACATACCTGTCGACCTTCCCCTGCCGGAAATCGTGAAAGCGGTAACCTACCTGGCGCGTGATAAGAAGATTGATCGCATTGTGGCCCTCGACGAGTTCGATATGGAAACCGCCGCCACCCTTCGAGAGCACATGCGGATCCCTGGCATGGGGCTCACCACCATGCGTTACTTCCGCGACAAGCTGGCCATGAGGATGCAGGCCCTTGAACACGGCATCCGGGTGCCCGATTTTATTCCCGTCCTCAATCACGACGACATTCGCTATTACCTGAGCCAGGTGTCCGGACCCTGGGTGCTCAAGCCACGATCGGAGGCTTCCGCCATCGGCATCAAGCTGATCGAGACGCCCGAGGCTTTGTGGCCGATCCTCGACTCCCTCGGCGATCAGCAATCTTCTTCCCTGCTGGAAAAGTTCATTCCCGGGGATGTCTATCACGTGGATTCGGTCGTTTCCGAACGGGAAACGGTCTTCTCCAGTGTGAGCCGCTACGGCCAACCGCCAATGGCCGTGGCACAGAAAGGCGGCATCTTCACCACCTACCTGCTGCCCGGCGGCTCCGAGGAAGCCACTGCACTGCGTACCCTCAATCGCGAGCTGATCCAGGCGCTGGGACTGGTCCGCGGCGTGTCCCACGCCGAGTTCATCCGCGCCCACGGCGATGGAGACTTCTACTTTCTGGAATGTGCGGCCCGGGTAGGTGGCGCTTACATCAGCGAAATGGTCGAGATTGCCACCGGAATCAACCTGTGGCGCGAGTGGGCCCGCATCGAAATCGCCGGCGGCAAGGAACCTTACCGGCTCCCTGCCGTGCGCGGCGATTATGCCGGATTGATCCTGTCGCTCGCCCGACAGGAAGATCCGGACACTTCGGCCTACAACGACCCCGAAATTGCCTTACGCCTCAAGCGCCGTCATCACGCCGGCCTCGTTCTGCGTTCGCCCGATCCAGCGCGAATTCGAAACCTGCTGGAGAATTACAGCCGCCGTTTCGCTCAAGAATTTATGGCCGTCGAGCCTCCCGGCACGAAGCCAGCAGCCTGAATTTCACTTGCCCCGCCTTAAAGTGCCGTAATGGGCAGATTGATTTTGATCGTGGCCGTATAGCCGTTGGTGCTGTCGCCGCTCAGCGTGAGCAAATTCGCGCCATCCGTTTCTCCCAAGTAAACGTGATCGCTGGCATTCGTGGTGGGGTTCGTGCCCTCCGCGCTGTACGGACTGATTGTGGTGTTGATGGTGTCGATCACGTCCTGGGGGAAAAATAGCTGGGTGGTATTCGTGCCCCCGGTTGTGGTTGAGTCGTAGGTCGAACGCAGCCGCAAATGGATATGAGTAGTTCGTCCGGCGTACCATCCTGGGACAATCGTCGTGAAGCTAGCCAGGCCGTTCACATCCGTGATCTGGTAACCGCGCAGCCAGGTTTCACCGGTGGTGTCTTCCACATCTTCAGCCGAGTAAATACCGGATCCATTGCAGTGCCAGATATCTATCTGGACGTTCGCCATGGCAGCGCAACTGTTCTCGCTGTCATACGCATAGATACTTAGGGTCAGAGGAATTCCGCTTTGGGTGTTGGTTCCGTCGAGACTCGAACGAATATCACTGCGTGCGAATCCTGTGGCACTGTCGTCCACGAAATAGGGGCCCTCTTCGCCTTCGGGAGTCACCGTACATGAAGTATTTGATGTAGCCGTCGCGGTGGTTGTGGTGGCGGTACTTGTTTTTGTCCCCCCGCCGCAACCCAGCATCACACCAGCGCCCGCAACTGCCAGAAGTCCGATTGCCTGTCTGCGACTGATCTCCTTGTCCACGCCCTCGAATGCCATCGTTTCTCCTGTGAAGTAACACTGGCCTCATTGCTTTTCGGGTAAAGGAAAAACGAAGCGTTGAGGAGTGTCAGATTTCGGTCTAAGGGCCTAGACGACGATTTCCACCGCAAGATTACAAAGCCCAGCAATCCTGGTTAGTGGCTCAGTTTAATTGTCCCCCGCCTCATGCTTAGGTCGTCCTCAGCGTGCGAAGGATCTAGCGCGGAACGGATATGCAGCCTCGCGGGAATTGTGGCGGTGCACGCCAAGATACTTCAGGATTGAAGTCCTTCAGGATGACGCCGGGTAGCAGATTTGTCCGAACTGAGCCACTATCCAATCGTGCCGAACCTTGTAATCTAGATAGAAGTCTGATCGTCTATAGCTAGTGATGACCCCGACGATCCCGGCCGAATTCATCTCACTCGCTGGAGACCACCGTATCTCGGAGCTGGACGATATCGACGCCCTGGTCCGGGTGTACAAGCCGATGGTATTCCGCTTTGTCGCCTTCTCTATCTCAGACCGTGATGCGGCGGACTCGATCACCCAGGATTGCCTGCTCAAGGCTCATCTGACTCGAAATCAGTTTCGCGGCGATTGCAGTATAGCCACCTGGCTGATGCGGATCGCGTTCAACCTGGTACGCGACCACACCAAGAGCCAGAAATTTCGCTTCTGGAAGTCGGCCGCGGCCAATGCGATCGATGCCAGCGACGTGAGCCAATACCTGGCCAGCGGCGAAAGCTCGGCCGAAGCGCAGCTGATCGCCAGAGAAAGAGTACAGATGGTCTACAAAGCCCTGCAGGAACTCTCCGGCAAGCAGCGCAGCATTTTCCTGATGCGTTTTGTCGAGGAGATGGACCTGTCCGATATCGCCGCCATCACCGGCATGACCGTTGGGACGATAAAGACCCATCTTTACCGGGCGGTAGGCGCCATACGCGCCAGACTTGGAGCAGAACGATGAGCGCACATCTGACCAAAGAAGAATTGACGGATACGCTGATGGGTATTTCATCCCTCACAGTGAATGCCCATCTTCTCGGCTGTCCGGCATGCGCCGATGAGCTGGAAAACGTAAAGCGCACCATCGCCGCCTTTCGCGATGCGGCTTCCGGTTGGAGTGATGACGCTCTGGAGGCGGCAGAGAACCGCGCATCGCGTGCTCGAATTTCAGGAGCGCGATCACGGCGGACCGTGTGGATTCTGACGGCGGCCGCCGCCATGATTCTTTTTATAGTGGGATCAGTGGCTTACTTCCATCAGGAGCCGGCTGTAAGCCAGGCGCATCTCGTCGTGCTTTCGACACCAACGTCAAACACCGGGTTGTCGCAGGCACAGCTTGATCAGGACAACCAACTGCTGTCGCAGGTCAGTGTGGAGCTTTCGGAAGCGGTCCCGGCACCCATGCAGCCTCTGCTGGTCTCGCAATCGAGCGGGTCAAGCGCAACCAGGAATAAGTAGTAGTGAAATAGGAGACGCAATACATGTTCTTATCCCGTAAATGGAAGCATAAATTCCTGCAGGTTGCAGCAGGTTCGTTGTTAACGCTCTTGCTCGGAGTGACGTGTTTTGGACAGCAGCCCTCCCCGGGCGGTCCTGAAGGTCCTCCGCAACAAGGCCCCGGTCGTCCGGGCCGCCATGGTATGGGCGGTCCTGGAGGACCGGGAGGTCCGGGGGGACCCTTGCGCATGGGTCCCCCGGGACGCTGGTGGGACGACCCCGAGTTCATCAAGAAACTCGGCTTGTCTGACGATCAGCAAAAAAAAATGGACGAAATTTTTAACAGCGCGCGCCTCAAGCTGATTGACCTGTTCGCTGCGGTTCAAAAGGAAGAGGCAATCATGGAGCCTCTGGTGGCCGCCGATCCGCCGGACGAGAATAAACTTCTGGCGCAAATCGATCGTGTCGCCCAGGCGCGTGCCGAGCTCGAAAAAGCCAATGCGCGCATGCTTCTGGGTATCCGCAGCCAGCTGACTCACGAACAGTGGCTCAAACTGAAAGCAGAACGCCCACCCATGCACGGACCGGGACGTCCTGGGAATGAAAGGGGAGGCCCGGGTCCTGACGGTGGACCGCCTGCGGACAGGCCGCAACCGTAAATGTGGGTGCGGGCAACACGCTCGTGCGTCGGCCAACATGGCTCCTTCAAGTGCTTGGATAGCGTGTGGAACTCCTCCACCGTGAGACTTCGAGGCTGCTTGATGCGCTTCGAGGACCCTCGCACGGTGACTAGCGACATAGGGCTGGCTCCAACAGGAATCGCACCGCACCACATTGCATAGTCCACCAATCGATGAAGCAGTTCTCTGAGGCGTCCCCTCGTCTTGGGAGAGAGAGGCAGCGACTCAAGCCACAGCTCGGCTGGCCGCGGCTGGAGTTCCGCGATGTTGTGGTTACCCCAAACGCGGAAGCACGTGCTTCTTGAGCCACAGCTCGGCTACTCGTTGCGTACTGTGACGGAGTTTGGGCATTCTCTCGATTCGATATTGCTCAACCATGCGCAACACTGTCTCAAATGGCCTACACTGCCAGCGGCACTTCAAGTCCAATCGGAGCCGCGCGCTTCAAATGGTTTGTGATTCAGAATGCAAGTGTCAAAGAGTGCGAAGCGTAAACAGGCCTGGGACGTTAGCCGACTGAGTGTCGGTCAGCCGAAAGTGACGGGTTCGTTCGGCTGCGAGTTCTCTTGTGTGCAGGGGGCACCACAATTCACGCGAAATTGCTGGCTGCGAGAATGCTACCTCGACAGGGTATGAGTCTCAGTTTCCATATCGATTCCAACTCTGTAGATTCAAGGGGATTGCCTGCTCGAGCCCTGTGGATCGGCGAGATCACATCCCGCTCTCGTTTTAGGCGGCGCCAGGTCTTTTGGGACAACTCATCGTTGGTTGACAAACCCAACGATCCGGTACCACTCGGCACGTATGTATGAGATTGGCTACCGTTCCATCATGGCGGCTGCAAAGCTCGGAAATTCCACCCCAAACCCTTGAGTCAAAGATCTCTTCCCCTCGATCGCATGCTCGCAAGATATCTAAGCCGACTTTTTTAGCTCAGACGGGAACGCAATCACCTTTCCACGTTGCTCCTAGGGCACCCAAGGGCACCCACCTCACTCTCGCTTTAAAACGCGCGGGGATGTAAAACTCAATCACCTGTGCCATAACATTCTCCCATTCTCCGATCATCTCTGAATTAGCTTCGACGCCGGTTTCTCGCGTTTGGGAGGCGGAGCGGCGTTGGCAGGGAGGTTCATCGCAGCCATGATTAACACCTCTTCTCGGCTTCTGGACTTGACGTAAGTCAAGCGGAGCAACTCGTCTACACGGCTTCGGAGACAATCCCGGATCTTGAGCGCCAAATTCAGCAGCAGGAAAACGTGCTCAGCGTTCTTCTCGGCGAAAATCCCCAATCCATTCCCCGCGGACGCGCGCTTACCGAACAGCCGGTCCCCCAGAACGTTCCGGCCGGCCTTCCCTCGGAATTACTCGAGCGCCGGCCGGACGTCCGCCAAGCGGAAGAGAACGTGGTCGCGGCCAACGCACAAATCGGCGTCGCAAAAGCTGCGTTCTTTCCAAACCTGTCGCTCACTGGACTAGGAGGGCTGGAGAGCAACGCCTTGCACCAGTTCATCAGCCAGCCTTCGGAGGTTTGGTCCGGGGCCTTCAGCGTGAGTCAGCCCGTCTTCCAGGGCGGGGCGCTCCGCTCTCAACTCAGGCTCGCACGCGCCAACTGGCAAGAAACAGTGTTCTCTTACCAGCAAACCGTCCAGAACGCCCTTGAACAAGTTTCCAATTCACTGGTTGCTTCTCAAAAAGAGCGTGAGTTCCGGGAGCAACAGGAATTGCTCACACAAGCGGCGCAGCAGACCGACCAACTGTCCGAGGTTCTCTATAAGAACGGCGGCGCGAGTTATCTCCAGGTGCTGACCAGCGAAACAAATTACTTCTCAGCGGAACTAAATCTGGTGCAAGCCCAACTCAACGAGCGATTAGCGCTCGTGCAGCTTTACCAGGCTGTTGGCGGTGGCTGGCAGCAATAAGGGAAGGATAAAGATGTTCAAGAGAATTCCGGTTGCGTACTAATATCCAAGCTTCTTCCGCGCAGGTCGGGGAAATAGAAGCAGACTGGTTCCACCTCGGTCCGTGATCACTGATGTTGTAACATCAATTACGCTTATGACCCCGTAGTTGATGTAATCGTCTACAACAGTTTTACAACAGGGTGAGGCGTAGACCGTGACGCTTGCATGACTGACTGGGCTCGGCCCGGCGGCCGCCTCCAGGGTCGACTCCACCAATCGAAACAGCAAAAAGATTGGCTTCCGCGCCTTACAGCCT
>Ga0307471_100000334_pt1 | contig 24172 bp, 13 predicted proteins | sample atmos_gasesAM3C__2_FD_204566 | JGI IMG/M metagenome (GOLD analysis project Ga0307471, IMG submission 204566) | Hardwood forest soil microbial communities from Morgan-Monroe State Forest, Indiana, United States - atmos_gasesAM3C_515 | ecosystem: Environmental > Terrestrial > Soil > Temperate...
AACCTCACCCTGCAGTACGAGCTTTCCGCGGGTCAGACCGTACAGGCGGCCTACGTAGGCAACGGTGTGAGGCACTTAGGTGTGTACATCAATCCGAATTCACCGAACCAGATTCTTCCTCCGGGACTAAACTCCTTCCAGTATGCTCCGTATCCCGATTTTCCGACGGGCTTTACCTATTCGACTTTTGCTGGAAACAGCTACTACAATTCTCTCCAACTCAACTACGAGCGGCAGTTCAGCGCGGGCCTGCAGGCGCTCGCTAATTTCACCTGGTCCAAGTGCCGCACCGATGCCGCCGACGTCCTCAACGAAACGGCTATCTTTTATCGTGCCCCGCGGCTCCCGGGGTTCGGCATCCAGGGAGACTACGGCCTGTGCGATTTCGACATCACCAAGGTCTTCCATTTCAGCGGCGCCTACGAGTTGCCCATCGGCGAAGGAAAGCGCTTCCTCGCAAAGGGTGGAGCGGTCGTCAACGGTGTGCTTGGCGGCTGGAAAACCAACTGGATTCTCACGCTCCAGGATGGCCAGCCCCTTACCGTTCCGTGTGTTATTTCCACGACTTCCGGGTTTGGCTGCTATGCTCTGCTCGTTCCCGGACAGAACAAATACGCTGGTCCGCACAACGTGGACCAGTGGCTGAACCCCGCGGCCTTTACGAGCCCGCCCGTCGCGACCACCATAGGCCAGTCGGATCGCTCGCCCTTGGGCGGCGCCCCGACGCAGTTCTATGGCCCCGGTTTTCACCGACTGGACTTCTCCCTGTTCAAAGATTTCCGCACCTCCGAAAGCACGCACTTGGAGTTCCGATCCGAGTTTTTCAACCTTACCAACCATCCCAACTTCTCGCCTCCCGGATTTAGCGGCAATGGTGTCCTGGCCGCGCCCGGTTCGCTCAATTACGCTTCGCCGACTACTTTCGGAAAGATCGCGTCAACGCGCGACGGCCAGAACGACCAGCGCGAAATTCAGTTTGCCCTAAAATTCTATTTTTGAAGTGAAAGTCCGTTCACGAGGCTTTCGTGGCGGTGAGCCGGTTTGGCGCTTGACGCGCTTAACGCGTTGGACGGATATTGCACGGCGCTGCATTCTCAGATTGAGCGTGAGACTTGATAAGGATCATCCTCCTTGACGTCAGGCGCGGTGGCCAATGATGAGAGATACTATTTAAAAGAGATCTGTTTCAGCTTCGCATATTCCGACTTGGCCAGTTTGAGGATGGGAACGTCGGGGTCCGCGTCTTTCCAAAGGGTTAGAAAGTCCTGGTATTTAGTCTTCGCTTTCGCGGAATCACCCGAGAGCTGGTAAGGCGCGGGCAAGCCCAAGGTGAGCCAATGCGCCGAAAGGGTGGTGGGTAACGATGCCGCGATGATCGAGGAGAATGGCAACGTAGCCGTTGGCGGCAAGGCTGTCATCAATTCTAGTGGACAAAGTGCGCTGAGCGAGACAGGTCAGGTTGCGGTTCTTCAGTCTTGATTGGTGGTCGGCTTGGAGTCTTTGGTTCGTTGTGCAATCTCCTGTTGCATGTGTTCGATCATGGCGTTCATTCTTTTTTGCATGACGGGATAAGCTGCTTGCATAGATTCGGCCACTATGGCTGGCATTTCCGTAATAAGCTTCTGCCCTGTGGGACTCGAATAAAATGCGATCAACGCATCCACATCCGCTTTTGTCAGATGCTTCTGATAAACGGGCACCACAGCCTGCTCCAGCTCTTCGAACGGCATTGCCTTTATCATTTCATCCAGCTTCCTGTTTTCTTGGACTTCAAAATCAGACGGTAACCTGTCCTTGTGCTTCAGGTATTCTTCGTGCGTCATCTGACGTATTTGTTTGCTCATAGCCTCCCACATCTTTGTCATTGTGTCCCGCGAATGCATTAAATCCAGGTATCTTTGGACATCTTCTTTTGAAGCGGGAAGGTTATCGCTAGTCTGCTGGCCGACGCTGGCGCTGGCAAATGCCAGGCACGCAGCCATAACCATTGCTAGATTTTTCATCGGACTCTCCCACGGTGCAAAGCAAGCAAGAATCGCTGGAGTATGTACAAAGCTTGCCAGCACACTCGTAGGTTGGTCAAGGTCGCTGGCATTTTCCCAGGAGTCTCGTAAGTTCGGATAGCATGATCGCGGTGGGAGCCAGATTGGCGGGCCGGGGCCGCCTTCCGGTGTCGTGAGCTGCATGCGTCTATTTTCGAGTGACAGGATCCCGTGGGCGGAACGCCTTGGCAGGGGAGCGAGGTTGCAAGAGTAAGTACAACAAGTGAGGTGGGCGCAGAGAATTCGGAAGTCAGCTGGTATCGGAGGTTGCCGGTTGTGACAAGCTGAACCAAAGCAGATCAACGAAATCCGCGGCGCAGCGAGGAGGATGTGTTCCGCGGCGCAGATACCGCAAGCGGTAGAGCCGCTCGATGGTCAACGCCATGCTTGTGAGCAACCAAGTGATCAACAAACTGTTGGGGTGATGATGACAGATATGCTCCAGATCATGGCGGTTCTTGGCGTCATTGAATCCTTGGTTCTCGATTTCCCAACGGCTCTTAGCACGGTGAAACAGCACTCGACTGCTGACTTCTCTGATCGAGGAATCGGTGAGCCACAACGCTTCAATGATCTTACCGTCCGGTTTCTGTTGCCGGTAACGCAGCACACGTACGGTTTCCCACTGCAGGCTTTCCCACGGGTCGAAGTCTTCGGCATCCCAAAGCTCCACGCGATCGTCGCCGTAGGAGAAGGTGAGTTTGGGAGCCTGGGAACGAAATCGCTTTTGCGCCGCTGCCAAAAGTTCGGGCAAGTTGGCTTTCAAGCGAGCCACCACCGGCAAGCCCAGCTTGCCAGCAGTATGGAGGAAGGGAGCGGTGGCGAATTCCCCATCGACAACCACGTAGGCCGCGAAACGAACGCCGAGCAGTTCGACGGCCCGACGCAGCAGACGTTGCCCGGCGGCGTATTCGCTATCGCCCGGCCCATAGGGTTCAACATCAAATGGGAGAGACAGTCCGGTTCCCACCACTGTGACCAAGACCATATGGTGCCGATAGCCAGCAATTTCCTGGTCCGCATTCCGGTAGGGACGACAGAGCGAACAACCGGAGCTCTGGCGCCATCCGACGGTAGATCCATCCACGGCCAAGCCGATGCCACCGCTGGTTTCGAAAGCCTTGTTGCGCTTGGCTTGGTGCAGCACGCGCACCAAGGCCACCCGCGTGACCGTGGGATCTAAACGTTCCGTGAAGTAGTCGAGAGCGTCGTCGCTGAAGGACCGGCTCACCGCCAGGGCCCGACGTGCCGAGGAGCGCACCAACCTTTCCACGGCCAGGAAAGAGCAGGCGCGCAGCACTTGGCCGATCAGCAGAGACCAGAGCAAGGCTTTGGCGGGAATTTGGGGTTGCGGGCGACCGTCTCCCGGATCCCGCAGGTAGCGCTGGAGTCGAAGACGCCTCGTCACAAAGTCCAGCAGGCGACGCGGCGTCGGGCCTCTCATCTCTTCTTTTTCTTCAGCACCTTCTCTTGCTTTCGCGCCAGCACCAACAACTGGGCATTGGCCGCCAGTACCTCGCGGACCGCCTCCTGGAACTCCCGCCCGGCCGCCACCCGGCGCCGGACCTCTTCGACCCAGCCCTTGGGGATGTGCTGGACATGCTTTTTCCCGCGGACCATGAACGTCAGCGACCAGACTTCATGGCCTCGCCCCTCGGCGCAATGGCAGGTGGGTTTGCCGCAGCGCAGATGGCTGAGGGCGAGCGAGCCAGGAAGGGCATCGTCAGGGATCTGGAAACGGCGCAGCAGTTCGAACTTGCGCTGCCGCAGTCGAGAAGCAAGTGGTCCTCGCGATTCGTGAATCATCTTATTGTATGTATACCATAAGAACAACCACAAAGCAAATTGTTTTTGTGAACGCGAAAATAGGAGTGTACTACTGAAGGAGTATGGACCAGCAGAACGCGGCGGTTTTACAGGAGCGCACCAAACCGGGACATGTCAAACTTCCGAAACGCCTGGCATTTTCCACCGCATCTTTCGACGAAGGAACGTAAGGAGCACGGGGTCCGTTCTGGCATCCGACCCGGGATACCACGTAAGCAGTCCGGAGGCCAGGGCGGCACTCGACCAGAACAGTACACGTCGGTCGACAGTCTTCCCTGCGCCAAAATCAAGTTCGGTGGTGAGCCCCGTTTTGAAAAAACACCGGCCACGCCCTTTGGGTGGCAACTCCGTATCGCTACAGACAGCGGAGGCCAGGGGCATCGCCCTTCGTCACGCGCTTACAGCCGGCGTCCAAACCTGCATCGGTGTAGCGGCGCGGTTGGCCCACCCATAGTAGGGAATGAACGTAAGAGCGGCCGCATGCTTCTCGGAAGTTTCCGGCCGGTAGCGGAAGTATAGCCCGGCGGTTGAACTGGATCTGTCGTAGAGCGCCCCCATGCACTTCAGTACGACGACGCCTCCCAACAGGTCATCGCGGAACTCTTCCTGAAATGGCGTTGAGGACTTTTGATTGACATCAAGGCAGATGTCTCGGAGTGCAACTCCTTCAGGTTGGTCGAGTTGTTCCAGACAGTAAACGAGCGGGCCGCGCTGTATGGCCACGCGGCCGTAGTCGTCCACAACGCGTGGATTCGCAGCAACCAGATGTGTTGTCAGATCGAATTTCACGCTAATGACATCGCCCGGCTCCCACCGCCGTCGCAGCGCAAGGTACTGGCCAGGGGTGGCTCCCGAAACCGCTTTTCCGTTGACCGTCACCTGCGTGTGGTCAGACCATCCGGGAATCCGCAGGTAAAGCGTGAATTCCACTGGTTTCTCCGGTGTGATCGTGATGTCCCCGACACCATTCCACGGGTACTTTGTTTTTTGTTGTACCTTCAACGCGGTCCCATTCTCAAGGTGCCAATCGAGCACGGAATTGTCGTAAAGGTGAAGATAAAGGCCTTCGGAGCTGGTGCTATAGAAATAGCCTGGCAGCGAAGCAAATGTGCGCTCGAGGTTCGGCGGGCAGCAGGTGACGTCATACCAGGGATTGCGGATATGGTCGCCGCTTGAAGGATCGAACCCCAGCGGATTGCGGTAGCAGTAAAGCGTTCCATCCAGAGACATGCCGGAGTTGATCCCGTTGTACAGGGCGCGCTCAATGACGTCGGCATATTTAGCGTCACCGGTTGCAGCGAGCATGCGCCAATTCCACATCATGTTGCCGATGGCGGCGCAGCTCTCGCCGTAAGCGGTGAAGTTCGGAAGCTCGTACGGATCGCCAAAGGCTTCGCCGTCGCTGCGTGCTCCAACTCCGCCCGTCACGTACATCTGGTGATTGACCAGGTCGTCCCAAAGAGTGTTTAGCGTTTTCCAGTAGGCTTGGTCACCCGTTTCCAGATAGTAGTCCGTCGCGCCACAGCACGCGTACATGGCGCGCACTGCGTGTCCCTCAAGATGCGTGCGTGAGGTGAAGGGGATTCCACAAAAGTGGTAGACGTATCCGCGGTGCGGCACTTTGATCCGATCATCGCCCTGAAGAATATAGCCAGCCAGTTCGAGGTGACGTTTATCTCCCGTGGTTCGGTACAGTTCAATAAGGGCAAGCTCAATTTCCGGATGACCGGAGAAGATCGGCTTTTTGTCCGGCCCGGGACCGAAATTCGGAAGCAAAAAGCCATCGACAAAATGGATTCCGGCTTCCAATAGAGTGCTATCGCCCGTTGCGCGGTAGTAGGCAATCGCACCCTGAAGAAGGTGGCCGATGTTGTACAACTCATGGCCCCATCGTTGAACTTCGGGGGTCATGCGATCCTTAGCGCGGTCACCAACGTAATAGGTGTTCAGGTATCCGCTGGGCTCCTGAACCGCGACAACCTCTTTGATGATTTTATCTGCCATAGTGCGCAGCTCGGGAAGATCAGCGGACTCGAGCGCGAAGCCCGCCGCTTCGGTCCATTTGTAGACATCTGAATCGGAAAATACCGGCCCACGCTGAGAAGCGTCGCTCTGGCCCGCCAAGCGCAGGAAATTGTCCATTCTGCCGTTAGCCTGGAGCAGCTTTTCCATGGACGGGATGCTCTTCTCCACGTTTGTCTGGCGTCGAGCTGCCCAGAAGCCAGACGTGACGGTTACCGCGTGGACGGGCACGTTCCGCAACTTGGCGTAGGGAGATTTGACCAGGTTCAGCACGCCTTGATTCTTCCATTCGGAACCCGTTGAGGAAGCAGCAGCGGTAGACGATGCCAGTTTGCGTTCACCGGAGAGCGAAAGGTCTCCCAGCGAAGCTACTGTCGCCGCCGAAATGGCGGAGCTGACGAATTGGCGACGTGAAATCTCAGATCCTTTTGTCATATCGACCTCCGGGCCGCGCTGTTCACTTGAAGGGTTGCGCAGAAGTCATGCCACCCTTCTTCGGAACGAATCAGTGTCTAATGCCATCCCCCCGCCAAATGATAATAAGCATCGTTCCCTTTCAGCGCATTCATAAAATCAGGAATCTTCGTGTCCCGATCGATCACCAGGCACTTCATTCCCGCAATTTCCGCAAAATGCCGGGGATGTGCCGTCGTCAAAGTTTGGCTAAGCCCGTATGATGCGACGCTCCCGCGAAGATCCAGGCAGTAGCCGCCATCTTGAGGTTGGGTTCGCGTACCCAGGGCGGAATAGCGCAGTTGATTTGCGCGGCAACTTTGTCGCCTTCCGTGACGGCGACATTCCGCATGTTGTTGCCGAGCCGGGCAATTCGCAACTGCTGGGCGTCGTGCCGCGCAAGCAGCGCGTGTCTAGGTGGCAAGCTCTGAGTGAATGTTTGGATCGCGCCAAGAGCCGACGATGTTCTAGAAGCTCAGCTTGCCTCCAATCTGCCACCAGCGTGGAAGCGTCTGGGCGGTCACGCGGCCAAAGTTCCCCGCACTTAGATCGCCCTGGATGTTCTGGAAATTCGGATGATTGAAAAGGTTGAAGAGCTCAAAGCGAAACTGGAAATTAAGCCTTTCCGTGATGTGCGTGTTCTTATAGTTGGTTTGCGCCCACGAAGCAAACGCGCCATCTGCAAAGGTCAGTCCTACACCGCCCGTGGAATAGGAAGAACGCAAAGGCTCGACGCCAAAGAAGAAAAATTGGTGGTGCGGGATGATGGGCCCGCCAATCGTCGCGGAGATGTTATTGCTGTGAAAAGGGGCGTAACTCCCAGACGACCCCCGCAGAGAATACTTGGCATACATAGGCTGGCAGTTGAAATAGTCGCTAGCCAGCCCATGGAAAGTATCTGTGCCGGACTTCGTTGTGAGTGCCGTTTGTAGGCCACTGCCACGACCGTATTCGGTGGCGAAGGTATTGACCTGAATGTTCGTTTCCTGAATGACGTCGGGGTTGGGTACCAGATTCAAAACTCCTTGCCGAGTCCCCAACTGTGTGTCGTTGGGCGAATCTCGCAGGGCCGCTCGGCTCAATTCGACGGCCTTATCGAAGTCCTTGGCACGGAGAGCGGAACGGATGGATTCGAGAGGGCTCTCGCTCATCTGTGCAAGAACGGACGAGACACAAAACAAAAGCGCGACGGAGAAAACTAGTTTTCGCAGAGCAGACATGGACCTCTGGCGCGAACAGCAAAGTTCATTCAAAAAGGGACTACAGCTTATCATCGGGACTTCCGGAGAGTAAGATGCCAAAAATCAGGATAGGAGATGATCAAGTGCGCCTCGGGCGGCGAACACTTTTGGCGGCAGCGATCGTTTCGAGGCTCATGCTTCCAAGCCCGAGCGGCCATCAGGACGTACCCGTACCAGCAAAAAAGGCGCGGTCCGCCCTGACGATCGACGTGGATGCGTCCAGAACTTCCGGGATGTTGCCGCGAATGTGGGCTTATTTTGGTTACGACGAGCCGAATTTCACCTACAGCGCGAATGGCAAGAAACTGCTGAAAGAATTGGCTGGCCTGAGCCCGGTACCCGTGTATCTTCGCACACACAATCTTTTGACAAGTGGCGACGGCACGGGTTCGCTGAAATGGGGCTCCACAAATTTCTACACCGAAGACACCGAGGGCCGGCCGGTTTACGATTCGACGATCGTAGATCGCATTTTCGATGCTTATCAGGAAGCTGGCACGCGCCCCCTCGTGGAGCTTGGTTTTATGCCGGAGGCGCTAACGACCGGGCCGCCTCCGTACCGGCATAACTTTCCCAAGAACTTCGCTACCGCGTGGAGCTATCCTCCGAAAGATTACGCAAAATGGGCAGAACTCGTGTTTCAGTTCGCAAAGCACTTGAGGGAAAGGTATGGCGACGGAGCCGTGAAAACGTGGAGATGGGAGGTTTGGAACGAACCGGATATTTTCTACTGGCATGGAACACCTGAGGAATACTTCAAGCTGTATGATCTTTCTGCTGAAGCAGTGCGCCGCGCTATCCCTGAAGCAACCATCGGTGGGCCCGACAGCACCGGCCCAGGAAATGATCGTGCGGCAAATTTCCTGCGGGCGTTTCTCGATCATTGCGCCCACGGAAGAAACTACGCGACCGGCAAGACGGGAGCGCCGCTGGATTTCATAAGTTTTCATCCCAAAGGCTCGCCCGAATGGGTAGATGGGCATGTGCGGATGGGGATGGCCCAACAATTGAAAGCCATCAACGCGGGTTTCAAGATCGTGGCGAGCTTTCCAGAATGGCGCAATACTCCCATCATTCTCGGAGAGAATGATCCCGAGGGATGCGCGGCATGCTCCGCCAAGGAACATCCGCAAAACGCATACCGCAATGAGTCACTTTACGGAGCCTATACAATGGTCGTCTTGCAGGCCGCCATGGACCTGGCCAGACAGGACGGTGTGGACCTTCGCGGCTCTGTCACCTGGGCCTTTCAGTTTGATGGGCAGCCGTATTTTGAAGGATTGCGAGAGCTCGCGACGAACGGAATCAACAAGCCCGTGTTGAACGCCTTTCGCATGTTGGGCCTGCTGGGAGAAAAGCGGCTCCCTGTTACAAGCAGCGCCGCGATCCCTGCAATACAGATCGAACAAGAAGGTGTGCGCGGGCAGCCCGACGTGGACGCCATCGCGGCGCAAAAAGAAAACGAAGTGGAAGTCCTCGTCGTGAACTATCACGATGATGACGTGTCAGCTCAAGACATCCTTGTGGACCTCAACGTGTGGGGTCTTCCCGCAAACGCCGAGAAAATCGAAGCGGAACTCTATCGCGTGGACGCAACGCACAGCAACTCTTACACCTTGTGGAAGCAGATGGGCGAGCCCCAACAGCCGGCGAGCGACCCCTACGAGCGGCTTGTGCTCGCGGGACAGTTAGAAAGGGAAGGATCGCCCGAATCCGTGAAGGCCGTTGACGGCGCGGTTCATCGAATGTTTTCGCAGCCGCGTGAAGGGTTGTCACTCTGGCGATTCCATTGGGAAAGGAGGTAGCGCCTGCGATCGCGATGCGCGGGAAGAGTGGCCTTGTGGACTAGGTACTTACTTTCTGATAGAGGCGGTAGTCTTCGTCTTTGATTGCAGCAAATGGACGCATCGTCATCGTTCCGCCTTTGCTGCGAATGTCCCAGTCATCCGAAGACTGGGTGGAGACTGCTGCCGCCAACAATTCATCACGCGTCACGTCGGGAAAGGTATTGCCGATGGCAAACAGGGCGAGAGGGCCTCGCACGAGCGCCACGGTGTTGGGAGTCGCATCGTCAACGGCCTCGAGCCGCAAAGGCGTTGCGATCTCAAATTCGACTCGATCGCCGTCCTTCCACGTTCGCGCCAGAGCCAGAAAATTTCCGGGAGTAAGTTCGCCTTCGGTGCGTTTGCCGTTCACCGCCAGCAACGTCTTAGGACCGGCCCAGGCCGGGATGCGCACATAGATCGTGAAAGTCTCCGGTTTCGTGGCCGCCAATTCCAGCTGAATGGTGTTTGACTTTGGGTATGCGGTCTTTTGTGTCAGCGTGCATTGCGTCCCGCCGCGGGTCCAAGTGAGCCGCGAAGGAAGAAACAAATTAACGTAAATGCCGTCCTCGCTCTGGTAATACGAACTGATTCCGTAATCCGCGGATAGTTGAGGGAAGGTACCCGAGCAGCAAGGCCATTTGTCCTTGTACCATTCTTTCTTGGCCTCATGGCGGTTGTAATCGGAATAGTAAAAGCTCGTGCCGTCCGGCTCGATGAGTCGCGCGCCGCCAATGGTGTTATAAAGAACGCGCTCCATGCTATCGCCGTAACGCGAGTCGCGCGTCACGCGCAGCAGATAGCGCGTAATCTTAAAGTGGCCATAGGCTCCGCACGGCGTCTCGAAACTGGAATGCGTGCTTTCGAGGCTCGCCGCGAGGGCCCCTCTTCCCGGCTCTACAAACGCTTCATCTGGTCCCCACCCTCCGGTCGAGTAGCTCTGCTCCTCGACCATCCGAAAGCCGTTTTGCGCCGCACGCAAGTACTTTTCCTGGCCTAGAACGAGATACGCCTGCATCGCGGAACTCAGCGCATTGACGTGGCTGTAGGCGTGCTCGCCGGGAAGAACGTTATTGTCCTCCGCAAGTGGATCGAAGTAATCCTGCTCGAGAAAACGAACCGCCAAATCTCGATAACGCCGGTCTCCTCCGCTGCGCTGATAAGCAAGGAAGAGGTTTTCCGGTAGCGTATAGGTTTCATCCCAGGTGTAGGAAACATCCTTATGCTTCCGGGCGCGCTGTTCGGCGCGACTCAGAGCCTTTTCCGGCAAATGCGGCAGCACGGCCTCGGTGCTTCGCCAAAGCACATCGAGCGCAGTGGGATCCTTGGCAAACTTGTGCGCATCGATCAAACCACAGCAGGTCTTGTCGAAAGTGTAGGCCGGAAGGCGATAGTCGACATAAAACTTGCCGGTGGGATCGAGAGTCTTGGCGTAACCGCGAACCAGCCGTTGTACTTTCTCCTGAGTCGCCTTGGAGTCGGTCACTGCGTAAGCGCGGGCCAGCGAGGAAAGATATTGTCCAAAACTATGTCCGGCGATGAAGCCATGAAAATTATTCGCGGGATGGAAGTCGCTGGCGTTGTCATACCAACCGCCCATATCCGGGCCCGGAGCGGGCAAGCCCGCACGCTGTCGAAATGGTTTCAGCAGGGCGTCCTCATCCAGGCCGAGAAACAATTTGTGGTTGTGTTCAAATTGTGTCTGGAAGAGTCCCTCGAGCAGTTGAATCTGCGAATATTCGAATAGAGAAAGCGCAGGCACGACGGCTGCGGATGCCGGCTGACGAGTCCACGCGGGCACCGAGCGAAACGCGATGGCGCCTCCAGCGGCTGCGCCTAACTTCAGAAAGTTGCGTCGCGAAGAATTCTTCATGACCGGTTCTCCCTCTGCTAATCAGGTTGGCTTTTTGGTTGAGGCGAGGAAGCCGATCGATCGACGAGGCTTCGTCTCTTCTCTTCCATCTCGTTCGATTCCTTTTGGAGGCGCATAAACGAGTCCAGCGCTATGCGGCTCTGCTCTGTTTTCCCCAGCCGCCGGTAGACGTTCGCTAAGACGTAATAATAGGAAGACGCCCGGGGATTGAGAGAAACCGCCTTGTCCAAAGCTTCGGCCGCATCGTCGAGCCGGCCTTGCGCCTCGTTTGCTTTTGCCTGCTGGAACCAGGCGCCATCACACTTAGGATCGAGTTCGAGTGCTGCTCGGGCATACGCGAGCGCCTTCTCGGTATCGCCCTTGCGGTTGTAATACGCGCTTAGGTTCACATGCGCCGAGACGAACTTGCCTTTCCTGGCTTCATTGAGTGCAATCGCTTTCTCATAGCTTTCAACCGCTCCGACCCCGTCACCCAAGGATTCCTTGGCAAACCCCAGAGCATCCCAGGCTTCCATGTAGGAAGAGTCTATCCCGAGCGCAGCTTCAAATTCTTTTCGCGCGGCGACCCAGCTATCTTGGATGGAGAAGAGTTTGCCCAGGTTGAAATGCATCTCGGCGGATTGCGGGTTGTAGTGGATTCCTTGCTCGAACTCCGTGCGAGCCGCATCGAGCCTTCCCACAATCATTAGGTCGCGGCCAAGGATTTTGTGGGCCTCCGCGTTTCGAACATCGAGCTCGAGCGACTTCGCGAGCGCCTGGATGGAGTCCCCGATCTTCCTCTGTGCGAACTGGCTGTACCCCAAAGCGTACCAACCCCACGACGATTTGGGGTGCTGTTTGACATAAGCTTCAAGGAGCGGCTCGACATCCTCGAAACGTCCCCCGCGGATATATTCTTCGAATTGCCGGACGCTTTCCGGATCGTCTCGAGCGCCCTTTTCGTTCGAAAGTGTAGAGATTTTCTCTCTTGCCTCGAGGTCACCGGGGTTGAGCTCCAATGCTTTTCGATAGGCGGAGGCTGCACCCTCGGCATCGCCTTGCTTCTCAAGAACAGTTCCCAGGAGATGCTGGGCATCCGAAGAGTCCGGTTCTAACTGAAGAGCGTGCTTGAACTTTGCCATAGCTTCCTCGAACTGCCCTTTGCCGAGCGCAACACGGCCTTCGGCAACGTCCAAATCAGCATTCTGTTTCCGGTCGTCCGCAGAAACCAATGCGCGGCCCTTCTGCAACTCAGCAACGGCCTCGTCCTTGCGCCCCGCCCGCCCGAGGGCCAGTCCCAGCTGATAGATTGCCTGGGCATTCTGAGGCTCGAGGCGCACGGCCTCCCGCAGTTCTCCGATGGACTCCTCGACTTTCCCGACGCTGAGAAGTGCCCTGCCTAGAGCAAGGCGTGCACGCGCAAAATTTGGCTCGGCGGCAATCACTTTGCGCAATTGCTCGATTTCCTTTGCGGGACCGTAGTTCGCATCTGCGCCGTAAGCCACCGCTAGATTGAATTGCGCCTTCAAGGATCCGGGCGCGATGGCTACGGCCTTCTCAAGCTCGTGGATAGCCTCCTCACTGTTAGTGGTCGTGAGCACGGCGCCCAGATTGGCGTGGGCATCCGCGTAACCTGGACTTAGGCGCAAGGCCTCGCGAAACTCCGCGATCGCCTCTTTTTCGTTGTTCTCCTGGGCCAATACAAGCCCTATATTGTTATGGGCTTCCGCAAAATCCGGCCGCAGACGAGTGGCCGCACGGAATTCTGCCAATACTTCTTTGCCATCGGCTCCTTTTCGGCCAAGCAGTAGCCCCAGCACATTGTGCGCTTCGGCTGAGTCCGGTTTTGCAGTCAACGCCTTCTTAAGATCTGCGGTCGCTCGGTCCCAATCCGGCGCTGGGCCGGAGGGAACGGGGATGTTCAGGCCGGCCTCGAACTGCCCGATGGCTTTATCCATGTCCCCGCCGCGAAGATAAACTACCCCAAGATCAATGTAGGTGCCGGAAAACGACGGTTGGAGCGCAATCGCGCGCTGCAGGTTTCGCCGCGCATCTTCCAGTTCTCCGGTTTCGCGCAGCGCGGTTCCTAGAAAGGCATAGCTCGGCCCTCCAGCCGGATCAAGTCGGACGGCCTCCCGGAGTTCGGATAGGCTTCTGGTCTTCGAGCCGCTGTACCATAACGCAACGCCGAAATTGTAGTGTGCATCGCTTAAGGCGGGACGGAGCTCGACCGCGCGCTCCAAGTGGATCAATGCGGAAGTCAAGTCGCCCTGTTGGCCCAATAGGAAACCCAGCAGATTCTGCGCTTCGGCGTGGCTACTATCTTTACTAACAGCCTCGGCGAGAAGTTGTTCGGCCTCTTTCAGGTCGCCGCGCGCAGCGGCTTGTTGCCCGAGTTTGTACAAATCGTCGGCCGGGCTCGCGGACGGCTGCTGTGGTTTGCGAAGGGATGCGGCGCGCTGCTTCAAGGCCACGCCAAGAGCATAGTAACCCTCGCGGAACTCCGGGTCGGCGCGCAGCAAGGATTCGAAGGTCTCGATGGCTGCGGCAAGGTCTCCGCTCTGCTCGAAGGTCTGGGCGAGCAGATACTGCGCATTGATGTTATTGGGCTCCCGCTTCACCGCGAGTCGGAGATGCACGAGGGCAGCCTGGGCATCACCCCTCTCCCGAAGAGCAATGCCTAGGTTGAGGTGTGCCGCCACATTGTCGGGCTCAAGCAACAAGGCCTTTCGAAAAGCACCGATCGCGCCGGACAAGTCGCCATTCTTGGCCAATGCCGATCCCAGGTTGTTGTATCCGCGTGCATATTGGGGGTTATGGGAAATGGCCTTTCTGAATTCCGCAACGGCATCCGGAAAATCGCCCTTCTGCATGAACGCTGCGCCCAGCCAGTTGTGTGCCTCCGCGGAAGAGGGGCCGAGCTTCACCGCGCGCTCGAAGGCTTCGAAAGCATGTGCGTAGTCGTTGCGATCCCAAAACGCGAGCCCCAGTTTCACATAAAGCTCGGAATTGTCAGGATGTCGGCTTATCTCTTCCTGAATCTGGCTGACCGAACCGCGCGACTTCTCAATTATTTGTGCCGGTGCAGGCAGCAGGGATAACTCTACAAAGAATATGAAGAACCTTGCGGCCCGCGACATCTTTAGACAACGGTTCATAGCTCCAGGTCCCACGTAGAAGCTGCGAATCAGACCCCGGATTCATTTTCCTGAAGGCACTGACGCGAGACAGGATAGCGCCAAGGCGATTTGCTGTAAACGCATACTGTAACTCTTCGCATGCCGCGCCCCAGCTTTGCGAAGACTGAAAGCAACTTGCGGGCCTGCCAATTGTGTTTTGAGGCTTTTTCCAACAGTTCAAGAGTTTTCCTTACGGATTTAAAATAACTTCTTGACATTTGGTTCTCCCGCGGTGTAAAAGCGCCGGGACATGGGAAAACGTTTACTGGACACCCGGCAAAACGGTTTCCTGGATTCTTGCAATCGTTTGGGGCGCTCGAAGCAAGGTCGTTCTCGTGAAACGACTGCTGCGTGAAAAGGAAAGAAGGGGTGGGGAACCGGCCAATTTGAGATTTTCGAGACTGTAGCCACCGAGGCAAGCCCGTATCGCGGGCGGCCAGTCGTGTTTGATTTACAGCCACGAAAACCGGACCGAGGCGGCCTTCATGCCACCCCGGTAAGTTTCACGGCCGACTAAGCCTCAGCGCCGTATGTGGGGGGGCACGAAGATGAGACGCGCATTTTCTCTCGGCGTGTTGCTGTTAGGTGCTTTGGTTGTGTTCGTCGGGCAAAGCGCCTACGCCCAGTTCGCTGACCGGGCGGTGATCACGGGAATCGTGACGGATTCCAGCGGGTCGGCCATTCCCGATGCCAAAGTCACGATTATTGACGAGAACACTGGCGCACAGATCGTCGTGGGCACGACCACCGCCGGCAACTACAGCACCCCGCCGCTCATTTTAGGCACCTACACAGTCCAAGTGGAGAAGGACGGCTTTAAGACCTCCACCACCAAGGGAATTATTGTCACCGGCGGGCAAACGTACCGGCAGGATTTGAAGCTGGAAGTGGGCGCGGTGACTCAGAGCGTCACTGTTGAGGGCGGCGCCGTGCAGATCAACACGGACAACGCGACCGTCTCACATACGATCGGCGAGACGTATTACCGCGACCTTCCCGCCGCGATGGGTGCCGACATCCGGCTGGCCGAATCGCTCTTGCAGCTCCAGCCCGGCTTTGTGCCCATGCAGCCCAACGGAGACGCCATTTTCCGCGGCAGTCAATTTACATCCCGAATCAATGGCGGCCAGACACTGGCAACGGAGAATTGGTTCGACGGTGCGGCTTTCGGCTACGCGGAAGGCCACCAAGGAACACAGGAGAGCTCGGTCCCCTTTACCTCGGTGCAGGAAATGACAGTGGTCGAGAACACCTTCTCCGCACAGTACGGCCACACCAGCGGCGGCTTCATCACCTACACCACGAAGTCCGGTACCGACAAATTCCACGGCAATCTGTACAATTTTTACAGCAGTGATTCACTGGATGCAGGAAACTTCTTCTTTGCTGGCTTGGTGAAGAACAAGAAGCTTCCTCTCACTCAGGATAACTGGGGGGCCGCCGTAGGGGGCCCGGTTCCGAAGATTACCAAGTTGGCAAAGACGTTCTGGTTCTTCAATGTGGACGGGCTGGACTATCACAGCACGGTCAACACCGGCTTTGTAAACACGCTTCCGACTCCGCTGCAAAGGCAAGGGAACTTCAGCGAGTTTCTGGGTAGCCAAGTGATGCAGACGTGTCCCACTGGCACAGCTAATGCCGGGAAAACGTACGGGTTGGCCGATCTTCTGGGCAATCCTATGCTTCAAGGCCAGATATATAATCCGGCTCCCACTTCCTTCGTTCCTGTCGCCGCACACACTGTCACTGATCCCTGCACAAACAATACCGTTAATGTACCAGCTGGCTTTGCGCGGCAGCCCTATGGGGGAAACATCATTCCGGCAACTGATCCGCTGCTGAGTTCGCTCGGAGCGTTCATGGCTCCCCTGATCCCCAATCCGGATCGGAATACTCTGGCCGTGAACGGTTTTGGCGGGACTTCTGACGACAACAACAAGATCCATGTGAGGACGTGGCTCTTCCGAATCGATCATACGTTCAATAGCAAATTCTCGATCAGCAACACCTACTATCAAAACAACCGCCCACGTGTTGCCCACTGCGGCGGACCGCAGGGCTGCAACACGGTTCATGACGGAGAAACCGACTCCGCGGCGAACGACACCTACATTGGCCAGGGCTTCTTCCAGCGCATCACCAATCATTTCGAGCACTTGCAGATGAACTGGATCATCAGCCCCAACCTCTTTAATCACACCACGCTGGCATACGACCGCTGGCATATGCAGGGGAACCAATTGGCGGGAGGCGTCGGGTGGAATCAGAAGCTGGGACTTGGGTTGCCCAACCAGCCCGTATTTGACAAAGCGGGCTTTCCCTCGATCAACTTCAGCGGGCCTCAGGGCTACACCGCTTATGGCACGCCATGGGCGAGCGGCGGGAGCGACATCAACAACCGCTACCAGTTCTTGGATGATGTTAGCTGGACTACTGGCAAACACACTTTGAAAGCCGGGATCGAATACCGCTACATGACCTTCCCGCAGACCGGATGGGCTGTCAACACTGGCGGGAGCTTCAATTTCAGCTCTAATGAAACTGCGCAATACGACTTCACGGGGGCCATCAGACCCGACGTGACCGGGAACGGGTTTGCTTCCCTTTTACTGGGGCAAGTGAATAGCGCTGGTTTCTCGGCGCCATTCAATTATATGCCCAAGATGAAATATAGCGCCCCTTGGGTCAACGACGACTTCAAGGTGACCCCCAAGCTCACTCTGAGTTTCGGGTTGCGGTTTGACTGGCAGTCCGGACTCTATGAGCAGCACGGAAGGTTCTCCACTTTCGATCCCGCAGCGCAAAACCCTGTGGGCCATCTCGGAGCGACCATATTTCACAGCTCCAAAGCCAATGGCAACGGCAACTGGAACGTCGGTCCGCGCTTCGGGTTTGCCTACAATCTGAAAGAGAAGACTGTTATCCGTGGCGGCTACGGGATCTATTACGCTGGTGCACAGGCCGACTCCTGGGATCCTTACCCCGTTGATGGTTATCAGACTAACCCTACTGCACCCAACCTCACGAACGGGTTATTGCCAGCCTTCTACTTCCAAGGAACTGGTAATTGTCCAACTCAGGAGACAACCAACAGTGTTGGCACAGTTTCCTGTGGCTGGCCGGCCGGCTCAATCGTGCTTCCACCCCAATTGCGAGCCGACGTGGCAAACGGCGGCAATCCCGTCGGGGTTGCTTCCAATACCTACACCATGCCGCGCTATCAGAACTGGTCAGTCTCGTTCCAGCGCCAGTTGACCGCCAACATGGCCATCGATATTGCCTATGTGGGGAATCATGGAACGCGATTAATCGACGGCCGCAGCTCTGCGGGTGTTTATGACAATATGAACCCCGGAAGCGTGCTGGCCTTGGGAACAGCTCTTACGGCGGGCCAATTCGTTAACGGCGTCCCCAACGCTGCGGCGATCGCGGCGGGATACTCGACACCGCCTTACGCCACGTTTACTGGAGACTTGGCGCAAGCTTTGCGGATGTGGCCGCAATATCAGCAGATCAACTGGCGATATTTCCCCAACGGCAAGAGCCACTACAACGCGCTCCAAGCCAGTTTTGACCGGAGAATGAGCCAAGGGCTGCAATTTAGGGTCGCCTACACTTATTCCCGGCTGATGAACAACGGCTCTGAGACTGGATTAGGGTCGGGCGGTCCTCCCGTACAGAATCCCAGCGACATGAGCAATCTCTATACGGTCAGCTCGGACGATGTGCCGCACATCTTTACATTTGGCTGGGTCTACCAATTACCTTTCGGAAAGGGCAAATGGGTCGGAGGGAACGCGAACGGTGCTTTGGACAAAGTCATCGGCAACTGGCAGATCTCGGCCATCCAGACCTACCAATCAGGAAGACCGCTATCGATTACGATGGCGAACAATAACCTCGGCGGGTACCTCTTTAACTATGCCGAGTATCCCAACAAAGTCAGCGGCACCAACCCTCTGACGGGAAGCTTCAGCGACCCGAACAAGGACACTTATCTGAATGCAGCGGCATGGGCCGACCCGGGACAGTTTGCCTTCGGCAATGCGCCGCGACAGGATGAGAACGTCCGCTGGTTTGGATATCACAACGAAGATTTCTCGATCTACAAGGACACGTACTTCACTGAGGGCAGGTATGTTCGATTCCAAGCTGACGCCGGCAACGTCCTGAATCGCGTCTTCTTCTGCCCTCCCGGCACGGGCCTGGGTAATGGCAACTTCGGGAAAACCGGCAGCCAATGCAACATCCCGAGGCGCGTCCAACTGGCATTGCAAATCTTCTTCTAGGCTCACCCCGGGAAGATACTTTCTGTGGATGGTCCGCCAAGCGCGGACCGTCCACGGATAGGTGGGTCGAATGGCGCTTCGGCTACACCTCCTTGGTGAATTTCTCGCGGCGAACGATGCCGTGACCCTCTCGCACAACCAACAGTTGATTCGTGCCTATGTTTTTGAACGATTCCACCAGACCGAGTGGCCACTGGACTTCCACTAAGTCCGCTTGCTTGGCATGACCGAGACCAAAATGCAGCCGTAAGTCATTTTGGGAAAGATAGCTCGAGCCGCTCATCACCTCATTCATTTGAGAATGCCGGCCGGTAACAACTCGCACACGCGCGCCAATGGCGCTGCGATTGGACTTGGTGCCGATGCATTTGATCTTAAGCCAGTTGTTTTTCGAACCGGAGTCATTGCGGAGAAGCGAAGGAGGCTCGTTCATGTTTATTATCGCAACGTCGACGTCTCCGTCATTGTCGAAATCGCCGAAGGCAGTACCGCGGCTCGGCCGCGGTTCTGTTACCGCTGGTCCAGCGCTCGAACTAACATCGACAAAGCGCCCGTTGCCGAGGTTCTTGTATAAGAGCTTTCTCTGCTTGAAGGTTACGTGCAGCTTCTTGGTGTCCACTTCGGGGAACACGTGGCCGTTCGACATAAAAATATCCGCCCAGCCGTCGTTGTCGAAATCGAAAAGCCCGACTCCCCATCCCAGATACTTGGTGTTGGCTCCCAATCCCGCCTGAAAGACCGCGTCGTAGAACGTTCCGTCGCCGTTGTTATGGTATAGGTTCGCGGTTTGGTCGGAGTAGTTGGTCTTGACAATATCGAGCCAGCCGTCGCAGTCGTAGTCGCCCACCCCAACCCCCATTCCTCCTTGTGGCACGCCATTTTCATTCAAGGCGCAGCCAGCCTCGGAGCCGATTTCCTCGAATGTCCCATCATGATTGTTGCGGTAGAAGCGGCTTGGCACTGAGTCACACGCAACATAGATATCGGGCCAACCGTCGTTGTCAAAATCCGCTGCGCACACGCCAAGGCCGTAAGAGCCCGCGGGAATCCACTGTTCACTCGCGAAAGTGGGCGTCGCAGGGCCGCGCGGAACCGTAATACCGGATCGCTCGGAAACATCCTCAAACGTTCCATCGCCGTGATTGTGGTACAAAATGTTTGTTCCACCACTGAGTCCTTGCGGTCCGCAGCCGATAGACAGGCCAAAATACTTGCAGTATTGATTGTCGCCGGGTAGAGGGGCCGCTTGCGGATCGAAATTCACGTAGTTGGCAACAAATAGATCAACGTAGCCGTCGCGGTCATAGTCCACAAAACAACAGCCGGTATTCCATCGAGCGAGTGGGCCGTTTTGCATGAGGCCGGCCTTCTCGGTAACGTCCGTGAAGGTCCCGTCTCCATTGTTGTGATAGAGGACGATGCCACCCCAGTAGGTCACGACCAGATCGTCAAAGCCATCGTTGTCGTAATCGCCGACGCAGCAGCCCTGCCCCCATCCCGATCGAATCAGTCCGGCTTTCTCGGTTATATCGGTAAAAGAACCATCACGATTATTGCGAAACAACAAATTCGTCGGCGGATGGTCCGGAGAGATGCCTTCAAATCTCATTCCGTTGACCAGGAAAAGATCCAGCCAGCCATCGTTGTCGTAGTCGAAAAGAGCGAGGCCACAGCCGATTTCCTCGAGGAGGTAACGCTTGCGGGTGACACCGCCGAAAACGTTGTTTGCCCGGCTTAACCCGGCTCGCGCAGTGACATCGGTGAAATGAAAACTCGCCCCAGGAGGGGGACTGCTGCCAGGTTTTCGCGTGGCAGGTGACGCGGGCGATCCTTCTAGCGCTAGCATTTCAGCGAGCCCGGGCAACCATCGAGAAGCAGGGACGAGCGAACCCAACCGCCCGATTTGGCAAAGAAAGTCGCGCCGCGATACTCCCTTTGGCACTATCAAATTGCGCCTAATTCCGTTCGTCGAGGAGTCATCCGGCATGTTTTCATCATTCCGGCAGCAGCAATCGGAGTCGCACGTCGCTCTGCCCACTGCGCTCCGCTTCCAGTTTGCGGGATTCTCGAAGCTCGTTCTCCGACTCGTTGAGTTTGCCGAGGCGTCGCAGCAACAAGCCAAGCTGATAATGGGCTTCCACGGACTGTGGATCGAGCGAAACCGCTCGCGTAAGATTCTTCTGGGCTTCCTCATACTGGTGCTGTCTCAAGAGAATGCCTCCCAGTTTGGTGTAGGAAGGGGCGTGTTCCGGATGGCTTTTGAGCACCTCGCGAAAAACAGCGACCGCCTGATCCTCCCGGCCGGTGGAGTCATAGGTAAGAGCCAGATAATAGGAAGCGGCCACTTGATCGGGTTGCGTTTTGAGGCTTTGTTTGAGCGAGGATTCTGCTTCGCTGTAATTTCCTTCGAGGTAATAGACCGCGCCAACCGCATAGTTTAGGACACTATCCTGCGGGTGCTTTCGCAAGAGCCCGGAGAGCAGCGAGGCAGCCTTGGGCAGATTGCCTTTGGCGACCTGGGCAGAGGCCAGAACGTAGACGTACGGATCGTGATCAGGTTCGAGGGAGGCGGCCTTCTCGAGTGCAGGCAAAGCGTCCTCGAGCAGATTCCGCTCGAGACACACTTTTCCGAACTCGAAGAGGATTTGTGGATTTTCGGGTTCCTGCTGTTTTGCCTTGAGCAAATAGGCAAGAGCCTTCTCGCCATTCCCCTGCTTCTCCGCAATATCGGCAAGCTTCTGGTTACAGATCGCGCAGGCAGGTTCGAAGGTGAGCGCAAGTTCGAAGCTTTGCTCGGCGCGGCCGAGCAGTCCGAGCGACAGGTAACCCTCTCCGAGCTTCAGGGCCGTAGCCGCGGACGGATGCCGAGCGATATTTGCGTCTTCGTCCTCGAGAACCTCTCCGGCTTCAGAGTTCATCCCGTAGGCGATCAAGACCTTGGCAAATTCGAGGGATAAGTCATCGGAGGGCGGCGCCGGCAAGTCATGCCAGCTACGAACAAGAGCTTTCAGCTGTTCCTTTTTTCCAAGCGCACCATAGTCGGTTGCCAGCAGGAGTACGCCGTCATCGGATTCGCATAGTTGGCTAACAATGGGATCGGCTATTCGCAAAGACTCCTGGTAATTGCGGACAGATGCTTCGACCTTGGCCAGCCCAAGCCGGGCATTGACATTTCCGGGATCCCGGGTAAGGACTTCCCGGAAGCTTTTTCTCGCCAAGACCGGCTTGTTCTCCAGCAAGTAAGCGTTTCCCAGATTTGTCCTTGCCCCCAGCAATTGAGGATTCAGTGCCACGGCTTGGGTCAGAAAACTCTCGCTTTCCCCGTACTGGCCCTCGCGCAGGCGAATGGTTCCAAGCATCGCTAGCGCCAGGGGTCGTGTGGACGGATTTTTTAGCGCCTGCCGAGCTTCTGTTTCTGCTTGGTCCATTTGTCCCTGATTTAGCAGGTTTGCAGCCTTTTCGATGTGATTGAGCTGGGCAAGACAGACGTTTGCAAGAATCGGGAGTGCAAGACAAAATACAGAGAACCAAAGGGCGCGTCCGAGGCGACGAGCAGGATGGCGGAGGAATTCGGCAGTTTCGCTACCGTGGCCCATGTTCGTACATGCTAGCAAGGCCCGCAGAATCGTGGCAACGTTTACTCTAAAAGCAGAAAGGATGGCACGTGCAAAGTGCAGTGGGAAAATCCTTTTGTCGAACAGACAGGTCGTGCTCCGCTGAAGGCCTTTTCTGCTGATCGGGGAGTCCGATAGCTTGGTCATCAAGAAAACAGGACCGCATATTGGCTCGCGCCGCAGCTTCCTGAAGCGTCTGCTCGCCGGCCTCGCCGGCAGCGAACTCGCGCGCTCTACGTTGCCATGCTGCTTCGCAAGGCCTCAGAGCACCAGCAAATTTCCCTTTGAGCTTGTTCCGCCCGTAGTCAGCGGGATTAGCTGGGTGCACCGCAACGGGCGCTCACCGGAAATGTACCTGCCCGAAACCGTGGGTGCCGGGTGTGCGTTCATCGATTATGACAACGACGGCTGGATGGACATTTACCTGGTAAACAGCGGGAAGTGTGATTTTTTTGATCCAAATCCCGCGCTGCGCAACGCGCTTTACAAGAACAACCGGGACGGAACCTTCACAGACGTCACCGCAAAGGCCGGCGTCGCGGGCGGTGGGTACGGGATGGGTGCGGCCGTTGGAGATTACAATGGCGACGGCTGGCCCGATCTCCTGGTGACGCAATACAACGGCCTGATTCTCTACCGTAACAACGGTGACGGCACGTTTAGCGACGTCACCGGGAAAGCCGGATTGCCTACGGAGGGCTGGGCTTCGAGCGCCGTGTGGTTTGATTACGATAACGACGGGAAGCTCGACCTTTTTGTCTGCCGGTTTGTGGACTTCAATAAATCCAAGAACAAGTTCTGCGGCGACCGTGAAACCGGCCAGCGCTACTATTGCATCCCGCGCGTTTACGATCCAACGCCGAGCTGGCTATTTCACAACAACGGCGACGGTACCTTTACAGACGTCAGCCGCGAATCGGGCATCGCCAAGTCCTTGGGCAAGGCTTGGGGCGTTGTCGCCTGCGACATCAATAACGATGGCGGGATGGATTTGTTCGTGGCCAATGATACGGTGGCGAACTTCTTGTTCGTCAACCGTGGCAACGGGAAGTTTGAAGAGGTGGGTCTCGGGGCCAACGTTGGTTATAGCGCCGAGGGGCGCGCGCGATCTGGGATGGGAGTGGATTCTGCTGATTACGACCAGGACGGCTGGATGGATTTGTTCGTTACCAACGTGGATCAGGAGATGTACTCGCTCTATCACAACAATCGTGACGAAACCTTCGATGACATGGCCGTTCGGTATGGCATCGGCAAGGTCACGCGGCTGATGAGCGGGTGGGGAGTGAAATTCTTCGATTATGACAATGACGGCACGCTTGATCTGTTCCTGGCCAACGGTCATCCGGACGACAAAATCGAAGAGCATACGAGCGGAGTGAAATACCGCGAGCCATTGTTGCTCTTTCACGGCACGGGCCGGGGCTTCGAAAACGTGACTGCCGACAGCGGCCCGCTCTTCTCAAGGCCCTATGCGGCGCGCGGCATGGCGATTGGGGATTTCAACAACGACGGCGCCCTCGACGTTCTCATCGCCATTAACGACGGAGCGCCGTTGCTGCTCAAGAATCAGACAGGCCACCTCAATCATTGGCTTGGCGCAAGGTTGGTGGCGAAGCGAGCCAATCCCGACGCCGTTGGTGCACTGGTTAGCTGGCAGGCGGGGGACTTGAAGCGGTCACTCTTCAAAACGGGAGGAGGAAGTTACCTGGCGTCGCACGACCCCCGCATAGTCATGGGCATAGGCAAGCGCAACCGGATGGACTGGGTGGAGGTGAGGTGGCCGCCGCCGAGCGGGCGCGTGGAACGCTTCAGCAACCTCCCCGTGGA
>Ga0307471_100000335_pt1 | contig 24145 bp, 17 predicted proteins | sample atmos_gasesAM3C__2_FD_204566 | JGI IMG/M metagenome (GOLD analysis project Ga0307471, IMG submission 204566) | Hardwood forest soil microbial communities from Morgan-Monroe State Forest, Indiana, United States - atmos_gasesAM3C_515 | ecosystem: Environmental > Terrestrial > Soil > Temperate...
CGCAGATCCAGCGCAACCAGTCTTTTCCATCGATCACGACATCCAAAACACTTCGCCGGAAAATCTGGCCAAATATGCGAAGATCGAGGCATTCGCTCGTGAACACGGCATTGATTTTTATCCGCCAGGCACGGGCATCTCGCATCAGGTGATGGTGGAACAAGGGTACGTTGTTCCCGGTTCGATGGTGGTAGCAAGCGATTCGCACTCGAATTTATACGGGGCCGCTGCCGCCCTCGGCACGCCGGTGGTGCGGACCGATGCCGCGAGCATTTGGGCGACAGGCGTCACATGGTGGCAGGTCCCACCCGTGGCAAAGGTGGTTCTCAAGGGATCGCTCGCGCCAGGTGTGCTCGGCAAGGATGTTATCATCGCGTTATGCGGACTCTTTAACAAAGACGAGGTGCTTAATCACGCCGTTGAGTTCGTAGGCGACGGCGTAGCGAATCTTCCAATTTCAGCGCGCATGACCATTGCCAACATGACTACCGAATGGGGCGCGTTAGCGGGCGTGTTTCCATTTGATGAAGTGACAGTGAATTATCTGCGCTCACGTGTCCCCGAGTTCACGAACCCGAAACGCCCGGGAACGCGCGGCTCGACGAGTCGCTCCGGTTACACGAATGGCGATATCGACGAGTGGTGGAACAATCGAACCGAACTCAGCGCTGATCACGACGCGGAATACGCGATCGAGCTGGAGCTGGATCTTGCGACTGTCGTTCCGCACGTCTCCGGGCCTAACGAAGTGAAAACCATGGTTTCGCTGCCGGAAATGGAACGGAAGCACGTGCCTATTCAGAAAGCGTATTTGTTATCGTGCGTGAACGCGCGCTTCGAAGATTTGCATGATGCTGCAGAAGTGGTGCGTGCCCGGGGCGGACACGTGGCCGATGGCGTCGAGTTTTATCTCGCCCCGGCGAGCGCCGAAGTGCAGGCCAGATCGGAATCGAACGGCGATTGGCAAGCTCTATTGGGCGCAGGCGCGATTCCGCTACCGCCCGGTTGTGGCGCATGCATTGGGCTGGGACGCGGTCTCGTTCAAAAAGGCGAAATTGCGATCAGCGCGACGAATCGCAATTTCAAAGGACGCATGGGCGATCGCGATGCGTTCGTTTATCTTGCTTCGCCTGCTGTGGTCGCCGCCAGCGCGTTGGCCGGATTCATTTGCGCGCCGACAAATTTCAGTGAACGCCCCGCCGGTATCGCAGTCCGACGCCCTGAAAAAAAATCAAGGCCGGCAGGATCGGTGCAGATCATGGAAGGTTTTCCGTCCAGCGTGCGCGGTCGCGTTCTGTTTATCGACAAAGACAATTTGAACACCGACGGCATTTATGCAGGAAAACACACTTATCGAGACGATATGACGCCGGAGCAGATGGCCGCGGTCACATTTGAAAATTACGATCCGAACTTCAACAGCCTGTATCAGCGTGGCGATGTTGTTGTCGCTGGATTCAACTTTGGTACTGGATCGAGTCGCGAACAAGCCGCCACAGCGCTCAAATTTAAAGGCATCCCTTGTGTGATTGCTGGCAGTTTCTCGGAGACTTACAAGCGAAACGCGTTTAACAACGGCTTTGTGGTGTTCGAATGTCCAGAATTGGTGACGTACCTGCGCTCCGCCCTGACCGATCGCACGCCCACGACTGTAGGGTCTGAAATCACCATCGATTACGCCAAGTCGATCTTGAGTGTGGATGGAAAATCATTCTCCTTTCCGCCGCTCAGTCCTGCAGCGCAGGAGCTGATCGTCGTTGGCGGCGCAGAGAATCTGGTCGCGTCGCGCCTTCAACGAACGGCCGTTTCCTAGCCGCCGAAAACCGCGCCTTGAAGTGGTCGCAGTTTGCGATCAATTGGCTAGCTGCTCGATGCGATCATAAGTTGTGACCGCATACTCCTCATGCATTGTGAACCGTCTATGATGCAGCGTGAAATCCGATTTGCCGGCGCGACGGTGCTGGTGGCGGGGCTAGAAGTGGCAACAGTTTCTGGTGGATATCGCGCAAGGCCGTGTCGTGTTCCAAGAGCGTTTTATCGATCTCGGCGAGACGTTTCAGAATCGCGGCGTTGCTCGCAATTCTTTCGCGCAATTCGATAAAAGCCCGGATGACATAGACACTCATTGCGATGGCACGGTCGCTACGCAGAATGTTGGCCACCTGGAGCGCGCCGTGTTCGGTAAAGACCCATGGCCGATACCGGATGTTCCGCCGAGATGCGGTCGCAATTTGCGACCGCATGGATTGCGAACGACCGGATGGGGTCGCAGATTGCGACCGGATCGGTTCCCTGCTTGATCCGGCTTCGTCTAAGGTCGCAATTTGCGACGTTAAAGCCGCAGATTCTTCAGCCGTGAGTTGAAAAGCGAAGTCTTCGGGAAAACGCTTGCGATTGCGTCGAAACTGTTCATTAAGGCGCTTCGTGGTAACCCCATAAACTGCAGCCAAGTCGCTATCGAGCACGACCTTTTGATCACGAACGGTAAGAATTCTTATGTTCGGGGCCTCGTTTCTCATCCTGCTAACAGAACCGGTTTATCGCTCGCTACTGGTCAAGCGTCGAGAAGATATCTCGTCGCCTGGACCCTGGACGCGGTCTCAATTTGTGACCTCACACCTGATGCGGTCAGCGCCAAAGGCGCGTTGTCATAATAGCCTGGGGCACAGCCCCAGGATTCATGATCCGGTGGCGAACGAGCGCTGAAAGCGCGATTCAAAGGATCTTGGTCTAGCCGATTCTCCATGCAACGGTCATGGAATGAATCGCGCTTTCAGCGCTGGTGCGGTTTAATATTGATGACCTCCTGGGGCGCTGCCCCAGGCTATGGCTGATTGTTGCGCCGTCAGCGCTAAACGGACAGACGATCCCAAGTCGCTGCTACTTGCGGGTCGCATCCACCCCGATAAAGTCGCCCTCCTATGGCTAAATATAGAATTGCATGGATGCCTGGTGATGGAGTCGGCAACGATGTCATGGAAGCGACGCGGATCGTGCTCGATCGAATGAAATTTGATGCCGAGTACGTGCCTTGCGATATCGGCTGGGAGTTCTGGTGTTCGGAAGGCAATGCGCTTCCCGATCGCACCGTGAAGGCCCTCAAGGACACGACGTGCGCGCTGTTCGGCGCGATCACCAGCAAGCCGCAGGACAAAGCGAAAGAAGAACTGAGTCCGGAGCTCAAAGGAAAAGCATTAAGCTATTTCTCGCCGATCGTGGGACTGCGCCAGTTGTTCAACCTCCACACCAACATGCGGCCGTGTAAGAGTTATCCGGGCAACCCGTTGAATTATCGCGGTAACAAGATCACGAACCCGAGCGGCGAAGATGTGCCAATTGATCAGGTTGTGTTCCGTGAAAATACCGAGGGCATGTATGGCGGCGTGGAGTTTTTTCCGTTGCCGGAATCGGTTTACACCGCGTTGTGCGCGAATCCGAAAATGAAGAAGTGGAAGGAGAAGGGCCTTGAGAATGTCGCGCTCTCCACACGCATCATGAGCGTGCAGGGGTGCACCAATATTTGTAAAGAAGCCTTTAAATACGCAAAGAAAACCGGACGCAAACGCGTGACGCTAATCGAGAAACCAAATGTGCTGCGCGAGACCGGTGGCTTAATGACGCGCTGTTTCCGCGACGTGGCAAGGAATTACCCGGATATCTGGGCAGACGAAGTGAACATCGACGCCATCTGCATGTGGATGTTCAAGAATCCGCAGGATTACTCAGTGCTGGTAGCTGAAAACATGTTCGGCGACATCGTCAGCGATTTGTGCGCGGGCCTTGTCGGCGGACTCGGCTTCGCGCCCAGCGCGAACTTGGGCGACAACTACGCTGTATTCGAACCGACGCACGGCTCTGCGCCGAAATATGCCGGCCAATACAAGGTCAACCCGATCGCGATGTTGCTCACTGTGAAACTAATGTTCGACTGGCTCAAGGAACATGAAATGGCAACGCGATTGGAGTCCGCCATCGCACGCGTGATCGCGGAAGGAAAGGCGCGCACGTATGATATTGGTGGCAACGCTTCCACGCTCGACGTAGCTAAAGCCGTCGCTGATTACGCGACTTCATAACTCAAACACCGCGCTTTAAAGTTTCTTGCTGCTAGAAGTGATCGCCCGTAAAATCCGCACCGCGAATCTTATGCACAAGGCTTGTGGTGGTAAGCAGTCAGCGCGAGCCACGCTTGTCAGCTCGGGATGAATTCTATGTGGCGGATTGACCAATGGAAAAAGCGCCCATCGGCTTTGCATCGGGATGGGGCTCTCTTTTCATGAGGTCACTCTCGACATATCGACGGAATTCATCGCCAAACATATAACCCCGTTCTTTCCAAAAGACTTTGCCACCAGGCGCGCAGACGAGATTCATGATGACAAGCTCCCAACCCATCCATAGCGGCGACGCAAGCAGTCCCTCGCGCCACTTCAAAAATGCATTCTGCGTGTAAGACAGAAACGCCATAAAGGTTGCGACAAACCGAACTCTCTCCTTTTCAGAAAGCGATCCGTAGTCACGCAACCCTTTCGCAACGATTTGGGCAAGCTCATCATCGGCGGCGACCAGATGGTACCATTTGGCAAAGTGTTCGTGCACGGTCTGAGCGGTGGCAGACCGGACCGCGTTGGTGTTCTGCCGAATCTGATGCGCGACGTAGAACAGTGACATCACGACAGCAAGAGCGCCGATAATCTGTCCTAGATTCGCCAGGTCGTTGAGGTTCATCGGTTCCAATTACAACCGAGCAGGCGATTGAGGTCAATCGCCCCTGCCTACATCAACTCCGTACTTGAGCTGGCGTTCGTACTCCGCACTGTCAAAGTGGCCTTTTGATTGTGCGATGAGTCCATTGTTGTCGATTTTCCAAAGTTCGTAGCCACTGATTCGAACGCGTTTGCCCGTGCCGCCGGGTCCGGTGTTCGTTCCGGTTAATGTCCAATGGAAGACGGCGTCGCAGGAGCTCCGCCCTCCATCGGGTGTACTGCATTCAAGTTTGTCGAACGTCACGATCATGTCTGGAAAAGTTCTCATGAATCCTTGCGCCTCCTCAGCAATCGCCGCTCGGCCGACAGCGGGCGGTCCGTCGTTTACGCTTAGCGAACCGGTCTCGGCGAAGAACGCCGCGACACTCCGAGGATTTTGGCTGCACCACGCCTTGGCATAACGCTGTGCAAAATCGGCTAACTCAGGAAGCATGATTCTAATCGCTGAATCAGCGCACCACCAGATCCAGTTGGCGCACGTCAAGACCGGTCTCGCGATAGTAATTCCGAGTGAGCTCGAGAAGGCTGAATCCATCCTCGTAGGCGGCGAAGCCACCATTCACCGCCTTATCCAGATAGATGAGGCCGCCTTGAACGACAAACAACGTCATCATCGGCTCTGGTGAGTCATCGGTGATTACCAGCGTGTGAGCCTCACCGGCGGGTTCGTAGATGTAGGTTCCAGGCTTTGCAATCCAGTCATGTTCCAGGTATCGCCAGTGACCACGCATCGTATAGCCATGCACGGTGCCAACGTGGTAGTGCGTTCCCACCATCGAGCCAGGAAGACCTTTCAGAATGACGCTGAATCCTCCGGACGTGACATTAAAGCAACAAGGCTGGAACCAGACACCATTCGCGTAAGGTACCCAGAGACGCTCATCTTCCAGGTTAACGTTCGTGATGAAGTGTTCGCGGCTCCTTCGACTTGGCTCGAGGCCGTCGGTGAAACTGCTAAAGGCATTGATCGGCATATGTCCCGTTTAGCGGGTTATTAATTGAAATGTCAATCTCCGTCCGAAACGCCTCACAGCTGTTCATATTATCCGCACGTCGCGCTCGGCGGACTCGTTTAAAATTGCTAACGCAGCCTGGTATTCTGGGCTCTCGTATGCCTCAATCGCTTTTTGCGTGCTCTCGAATTCGATTATAACCAGCCGCTGATTGAGCCCAAATTCATACGTTTTCACCGGGATCCCTCGCGCCAGAAAACGGCCGCCATGCGCTTCAATGGCTGGGCCAGCCAGCCTCGCGTAATTCTTTAGCGTCGCCTCATCTGGCACTGAACGATAACAAGTTATCCAGTATCCTTTAGCCATTACGGTTACCTCGATTGGCAACGGGAAATTCTTTCATGCCGGCCAAGCGCAGAGCTATTTCTTTGTGGTTACACGAGTGACAGTGAAAATCTCACTCGGAAGAACCTGACCTTCGGGCCGACCTGGTCCCTCCTGCGAAATGATGCGGGACTTAAAAATCTTTTCAGTGAGTTCCATGATTTCCTCCACAGCCGTCGAATCCGAAGACTCGCCGCTAAATCGCCAGGTTGTAATCAACCGGCCGTGTTCGATCCGCCATTTTCCGCGGGAGTTATCTCCTTCGTCCGGTGGATCCATGATCCAAGGCCCGTCAGCGCGGTATTGAGTGTCGTGTCGATGACCGCGCCATGTTCCAACCAAAAGCCGTGACAAAGTTGCATCGTCCGGAAGCGCCAGCGCCATGACAGGTACAATTAAAGCGACAATAACGAAAGCGGCGCGCATTAGTGCTTCTGATTGATATAAGCAAAAATCTTCGCGTTGTAGCGACGCGCGTATTCTTCCTGTCGTTCCCGAAGCGGTATGTCGTTGGTGACACAGCCGACTCCGGCATCGGCTTTGGGATATTTTTTGGCAACCTCGATAGGAACACCGACTGGCATCGACGCGATGCTGCCGGACCAATAAAACTTGATATGCCCTGTGCGAATATCTTGTTCTGCTTCCTTCACCGCATCAGCCGGGTTCCAAGTCGGCTCCGCCGCAACGCAACACCCAGCGACGAGGAATATTCCGAGAATGCGCAAGATCTTCATCTAACGTGATAACAAAATCAGCGGCCGTTACCGAAAGCGAGATGTTTTTGCGCGCGATGTCATTTCCCCGGGTGTGAGAACGGCGAATTCAAAGTAGCGTCAATCCTTTTCTAAACCCAAGCCGAAGTGACGAGCGGGTCAGAGGCATCGGGCATGGTTCAAATCGGTGTTGACATCCAGCGCTATTTCCGGCGCAATACCCGCATGGTTAAAACTCGAATTACAATAATGGCTGTAGCCCTGTCGTTCATGGCGACAGTACCCTGTTTTGCGGCGAATCCTCACATCGGCACTTGGAAGCTCAATGAAGCGAAATCAAAAATGCCGGCCGGAATGGGGAAAAATACGACAGTCTCTTACCTAGAGCAGAAGGACAAAATTAAGATAACCGTGGACGGGGTGGATAAGAATGGGAAACCCACGCATAGCGTTTGGGTCGGTAAGTTTGATGGGAAAGCCTACCCGGTGAAAGGGAATCTGCCTTATAACTCAGTCGCTTACAGAGTGGTAAACGATCGGACCAACGACATTACCGCCATGAAGGATGGCAAGATGATCTGGAATGGCAGGATCACGGTTGCTGCGAATGGCAAATCGCGCACGGTCACCATTAACGCTACCGACGCGAATGGGAAAAAGGTCAGCGGCAAGGCCGTTTACAACAAAGCGTAAGACAGAAGTAGCGGCTACCAGTCAGACGTCAGAAGAGATACGCGAGGAACGTGGGGAGACCTTAGTGTTGCACCTCGTCGCATTGTCGTTACGCAAGCTATCCGTGTCACCGGTTTCGCTCCTCTGCACACCGCGAATAAATTGCGCAGAAGTCGGCGTTGTCGTCCAGTGACTTGGTGAGGTCGCCCCAGTGCACAGTGAGCGCGTTTACCGCTGACTGCCGCCGTTCCCTGGTTTGCTCGCGGATCTGCAAGGCCAACTAAATAAGAGAAGGAATTCCGACAAGCACGGCAGCCAGTTGGCCGATTGCCGCGATTATCTCCCAATTCATATGCTACCGGGGAGCGGTTTCCCGCGGCGCGATACCAAGCGCTTTTTCAATCGCCGTCGGATCGTACACTTTTCCGCCTTTGATTACCGTGGTGATGTTGTTGATGTCCCGAATGTTTTTCGTCGGGTCGCCATCCATAAGGATCATGTCAGCCAGTTTACCTGGGGCGATCACGCCGCGGTCTTTGTTCACGCCCATAACCAGAGCAGGCGTCCACGTTGCCATGCGCAGAATTTCAGCCGGCGCAATACCAGCATGCGCATAAAGTTCGAGCTCATGGTGCAGCGTGTAACCGGCCAGAGCATCTGTTCCCGGAATAATCGTGACGCCCGCGTCGTGGATTGCCTTGAGTAAGCGCAACATCGCTGGAAAAGCTTCGTGATAAGCCGGCTGCTTGTCTGGCGGAACTTCGAGCGCCCCGCTTAGCATTGCGCGCCGCACCTGCGGCGGAAAACGAGGCACGATTTCTTCCAGTCCGGGTGTGATCGCGCTGGGGTTGCCGCAAAAGAGAGCTTCGAAAATGCTTATTGTCGGATCGAGCACGGTGTGGTGGTGCGCGAGAAAGTTGATGAAGTCGCGCACTTCGGGTTTGTCCGGAGTAAATTCGTGCGCTCGCTCGGCAACCTTGGTAAAGCGATCTCGATTGCGGGTCTCCTTCACTTCAGGAAACAGAAAGTTGAGCACGATAAAATTGAGGTGCTGGATTTCGTCAGCGCCACCTTCGACGAATTGCCGTGCTGACATAAACGCGGGCACATGTCCGCTTACGCGCAGTCCCCGCGCATGCGCATGATCGGCGATGATCGGAACCAGCTCCGGTTTGATTGAAGAATAAATCTTAATTTGGGCGTAGCCGTGGTCTGCGTACCAATCAACGTCCTGAATCGCCTGCTCGCCGGTGTCGACCCGCATCTTCGTAGGACCCGCAAATTCTCCGGTGCCATCTATAATTCCCGCTTTCAGCACGCGCGGCCCGAGCTCGCTGCCGTTGTCAAAACGCGCGACGCGTTGAAGAAACGTATCGGTGTCATTCGCCATATCGCGCGCGCTGGTCACACCATTGGCGAGATCGAGCGCACCATCGTTGTCACTGAAATGCTGATGATTGTCCCACAATCCGGGCATCAGAAAGCGGCCCTTGGCATCGAATATCTCCGCGTTCGCAGATGGCTTAATGTCCGCGTCCGGTCCGATGCGAACAATGCGCTCGCCGCTCACCACGACGCTTGTTGCCGGCGTGACGCTGAGATCGCGTGGATCGAATAATCGCGCGTTGCGAATGACGAGGTCGCCAGGCGGCGTATGTGCAAGTGCGCGAGCAATGCGCTCCGACCACGCAGCATCGGTTTTTTGTTGCGCGTCCTGCAATCGCGGGATTGAAGATTCGAATCCGTCCGGCACAACCGAAAACCAGGACGACACGGATACGGATGTGCCATTATGATCTAACCAGACCGGTTGCGGCGAGAAGCCGAGGCCAGTAATGCGGTATTCAGTGAGCTCGGTATTGCCGGAAGTCACTTTACCTAGTTTTTCAATCGTTGCCTGACCGGCAGGTAACAGCGACAGCTTATGATTCGATGCCTTCAACAAGGCCCGAGCGAGCACGCCGAAAAATTCCGGCGGCGCATTCATCGGCAGGTAAAACGCTTCGCCAGCAACAGCTTGCTCAGCTTGTTCGCTGCGATTCTTCCAGGTCGCCCGGCCGTTCTTGATTTCAAAGTGTTCTTCGATCGGCGCCTTCATGTAATCATTACCGTGGCCGTCGTACTCGATCGGGACACCGGCGCTATCGAGTTTCCAACTCGCAGTGATGTGATCGCCGCGGCCGCGATCGTTGTAGGAGTATTCAGAGCGCACTGTTCCGTCAGGCTGAGCGTCGACCGTTTGTGTGCCAGCCGGGTTACCTTGAATAACAATTTTGTCGGTGCGATGCCGGACCACCTGGTGCCCGTCTGTGAATCGCAATAATTGATATGCAAGCAGACCAAAGGCGATCACAGCGACGCCAATAACAAACGTGGCAAACTTCCGTTTGCTCCAGTAAGGGAGGACCTCGCCCGGCGTAACGTCCGCCGTTCGTTTCATTCCCTCCGGCGTCATTTCGAAGGACCACGAGATGATGAAGGCAAGAATGAAACCGAGCACGAGTGATACGACGAATGCCTCCATCACCCACGCAGGCGCGTCGAACGTCGGTAACAGAATCCACGCGACCTCGATCAGCAGCCACGCCACGACGGCATAAACGAGCGCGACTTTATCAACGTGCCGTCGCTTTAGCTCGGCGAAGAACGAACGCTTTTCGCTCATGATGGTGCGGGTAGACCAAGTTTTGCCAGCAAGTTCTTGTAACGCGGATCGTCGCGCAACCCGCGCAACAACGGATCAATTAACAATGTGAGTGTCCCAGTGTCGTGATTATCAAACGAGATCTGCAACCACTCGAATGCTTTGTCTGTTTCGCCACGCACGGCGTAAACTTCAGCGATTTGATAGGCCAGCTGATCTCGACCATTGGCAATGAGATCGGCCAGAGCGGCGTCTGCGGCCGCGTGGTCGCCGCGCACGTAGTGGGCAAGCGCGAGCTCGAAACCGCGATAACCTTCATCGGGCTCCAATTGTGCTTCCCGCAGCGCCGTTTCACCATCACCGCGCTCAACCGCGACGTGCACCTGGTAGCGATGATTGCCAGCGGCGGCGGGCTGCAACTCTGCCGCTTTCCGTGCAACGGCGTCTGCCTCATCCAGTTTTCCAGCGACGAAAAGAACGCGAGCCAGATTACCTTGCGCTGTAACGGAAAGAGGGTCGAGTTCCACCGCCTGCCGGGCCTGCCGCTCGGCCTCGTCAACTCGCCCCAGATAAACAATCACTCGCGCCAGCAGATCGTTTGCCGTAGGATTTGCGGGCGAGAGTTCTTTCGCGCGCTTTAGTTCGCTCAGCCCTTCCGCGAACTTCCAATCGATAAAAAAGCGAACCCAACCCAGGGCCGCGTGCGCCTCCGCCAGCTCGGGGGCGATCGCGACGGCATTCTCAGCATCGCTTTTCGCCTTCGGCCACGCGGTCGCGCGTTGCCCGGTGAGATCGCCTATGAAGGACCACGCTTCGGAACGCTCCGCGTAAGCCAGGGCATAATCGGGATCCAGCCGAATCGCTTCATCGAAGTAACTCACTGCTTTCCGGAAGTCCTCGAGATTACGACGTTGAAAATGGAAATGGCCCTGAAGGTAGGCATTATGCGCTTCTGTATTTCTCGTCGCCGGCTTGGTGGATGATCGTTCATCCGTCCCGAGGAGCGTTACCTTCAGTGACGAAGCCACCGCGGCGGCAATTTCCTCCTGCAGGGCAAAGATGTCCTTCAGTTCGCGATCGAACGTTCGCGTCCAGAGCTCGATTCCGTCGGCGGCATTAATCAATTCGGCCACGATTCGCACCCGCTCGCCCTGCTTGCGCACTGTGCCCTCGAGAAGCGTTCCAACGCCTAGCTTTTCACCGATCGTTTTTGGTTCCTCTTTCCTTTCTTTGAAACGAAAAGAAGAGCTGCGGCCGATGACCTTGAGCTCTTTGATTTGAGCCAGGGCTGCGATCAGTTCCTCCGACAATCCATCCGAAAAATATTCGTCGCGCGGATCACCGCTTTCATTAAGCAACGGCAGCACCGCGATCGATTTCTGTGGCGCCGATCCCGCGACTGCGGAAGCACGTTCGCGTTGCATCCACGGCGTTCGCGAGGCAGTATGGCGCCCGATGAAAAACAATCCTACGGAAAAAGCGGCTCCAATCACTGCTACATAGATCCAGGCTCGATTCTTCGAAACGTGTCCAGCACGAGGATCGACATCTTCCGTGCGTTTAATTCCTTGCGGCGTGAGCTCGAAGGCCCACGCAATGACGAGCGCAATCGGAAAGCCGATCGCGACGAGAAGGATGATCAGTCGAATTGCCCAGTTCGGAATTTCGAGAAACGGAAAAACTTGGGTCGCGACCTGAACCAAAAGCCAACCGACGACCGCGTAAGCAATCGCCACTTTGTAAACGTTGCGCCGCTTCAGTTCCGAAAAGAAAGAGGGTTTGTCGCTCATGGCTCCGTGACTGCAGGCGGGGTGTAGGGCAAGGCTAGTTTGGCAAGAACCGCCTTGAAGCGCGGTTCGTCACGCAACGGATCGAAACCTCGATTCCAGAGCCATCCCGCGAAAGCGCTGTTGTGCTTGACCGCATAGATTTCCAGCTCATCCAGCGCACGTCCACGTTCTCCCAACGATATGAGGTAGAAGGCGTACCAAATCGCGTCCTGCCGGATATCGGCATTGTCCGGGGAAGTCTCCAGGCTATTTACGGCCGCGACGCGCTGGGCCGGGTCGGCCATGCCGCGGACGAGCAACGCTTTGGCGTCTCCATTTTGGCCTTTGAGTTTCCCTAACGAACGCAGCTCCGTTTCCGCCTCCGGATACATTTTGCGGTCAATATACTGACAGGCGGCCCAATTATGCGCTGCCTCGAACTCGGGATGCGCCGCTTGGATGCTCTTGATCTGAGCCTCCGCCGCGGCATCACGCCTCAGGGAAGCCAGGGCGCCGGCATAAATAACACCGATAATAGGCGATAATGGATCGAGCTGTTGAGCGCGCTCGATCTCGCGCAAGGCCGCCTCTAGCTGTCCAATGGCTGAGAGAAATTGCGCGTATTGATTGACCGCTTCAGCGTCACCGGGTGCGAGCACAAGGGCGCGGCGGAATGCCTGGTCGGCTTCCGGCCAGCGACAGCGAAACGTGTTCGCGAGCCCGACCGCGACGTAGGCCGACGCGGTGTTGGAGTCGAGTGAAAGAGCGCGTTGCGCGGCCAACTCGCCTCGCGCGAGCGAAGCGTCGAACGAGTCGAGTCCATAAGACGGAAGAAGGAGCTCGGTTATGGCCAACGCGCCCCACGCCTGCGCGTAACTGGCGTCGAGTTTTACTGTCTGTTGAAATAAGTCACTTGCTTCGCGTAATCCGGGACCTCGTGCAGCCAGTAAAGTTAGTCCGCGCAGATAAAGTTCATGCGCTCGCGGATTGTTCGTGCTGTCAACGACGAGCGGTTGTCCGGCGCCGCCCGTGAGCTGGACGCGCAACTTGGTCGCGATCGCCTTGGCAATTTCATCCTCAACCGCGAAGACGTTGTCGAGTTTACGATCGTACTTCTCGGACCACGCCTGCAATCCGTTTTGCACATCGACTAACTGCACATTGATCCGCACCTGATCGCCGGCCTTCTGCAAACTCCCCTCGAGAATATGTGCCACCCCGAGCGCTTGGCCGATTTTATGCAGATCGAGATCGTTGCCCTTGAACTGGAAAGCTGATCGGCGCGCCGCCACTTTCAAGTTCGGAATCTGTGCGAGCGCGTTGAGTATTTCCTCGGTAATCCCATCACTGAAGTAGGCGGTGTTCTTGTCGTCGCTCAGATTTTCGAATGGTAATACCGCGATTGACTTGGCCGGGATGGCTGCCGGCTCGGTTCGGGCTGAAGCGGCGTCATATGTTGCTGCACTGTAGCGACCGAGCAAAAACAAGCCGATCGATACGATTGCGCCGATGACGACAACGTAGATCCAGGCTTTGCCGCGTGAATGCTGACGCGCGGCGTCGGCAACTTCCGTGCGCTTGATTCCTTCCGGCGTAATCTCGAAAAACCAGGCGAAGACAACGGCAATGGGAAAGCCAAGGATGATGAGAAGAACAATTGTGCGGATCGCCCAGTTCGGAACGTCGAAGACTGGAAAGACCTGTGCGATTCCCTGGGAGAGCGCCCAGCCCGCGACGATGTACGCGACAGCGACCTTGTAAACATTGCGCCGCTTCAGTTCGGAAAAGAAATTTCCAGAGTTCATTGTTTTTTCGACACGACTTTCTGCACGAGGGCCTCGAAACGCGGATCGCCGCGCAGATTGTCGAGCATCGGATCAACTTTTATGGCAAAAAGGTAGTTGGTCTCACCTTGTGCGTAGGCACGCTCCAGCTCCTCGATGGCACGAGCTTTGTCACCCAACGCTGTCTGAACCAGCGCTAAGGCGTAAGGCGCGATGTAGTGCGACTTCGCTTCCTCATTTAGCCGAGCGAGAATCTTTTGCGCTTCATCCTTCTGTCCATTGCGCGCGTAGCCCTGACCGAGCATGGCGAGTGAATAGGGATCGTTGTTTAACTCGAACGCTTTTTGAAATTCAGCGATCGCCTCGGTCAAGCGTCCCTTAAATTGAAGAACCTCCCCCCAATAGTAATGCGCCAGAAAAAACTGGGGATCGATTTCAAGTGTCTTGCGAACCTGCGCCTCGGCTTCGTTGTAGCGGCGGGCACTAAAATAAATCCAACTGGTGTCGGCATTGATGACCAATGAGAGTGGATCGAGCTCGATCGCGCGTTTTGCTTCCGAGATGGCCGGATCAAATTGGGCAAGTGTTAGATGCGCCAAGGCAAGCCAGTGATGCGCGGTCGCATAGTTTGGCTTCAATTCTACCGCACGCTTTAGCTCGTCCAGCGCGCGATGGAGATCGAGTTCAAGGGTAGCCAGCAACCCAAAAGAAGCGTGGGCTTCGGCCAATGAATCGTCGAGCTCGAGCGCTTTTTTCAGGGCTGATCTTGCTGGCGGAAGCGATTCCCCGGGAGAAACAGCAGCGTATGAGGAAAGAAGCAGATAAGAATCGGCCAGGCCGACGTAAGCCAGGGCGTAATTCGGATCTTTGGCAATCGCTTGATTGAAATAGTCGATCGCTTTGCGAAGATCCGCGCCAGTTCGCTTGTTCCAAAAGAATCGGCCTTTGAGATAAAGTTCGTACGCTTCCGGATTCGCGGTCGGCGCTTTCGCAATCGAGCTTTTCTCCGCACCGGTCAACTTTGCCTGCAATGTTTCGGCAATCGCTTTTGCGATCTCGCTCTCGACCGCAAAAATGTCAGTGAGCTTGCGATCGTAAGTGTCGGCCCACACATGCGCGTCCGTCATCGCGTTGATAAGCTGCACATTCACGCGTACCTGGTCGGCTGCTTTTTGGACGCTGCCTTCGAGAATGTTGGTCACGCCGAGTTGTTTCGCGATCTCGGGAAGATTTTCCGGCGCGCTTTTGAAATGTTGTGTCGATGTTCGCGAAATGACTTTCAGGTCCGCCACCTTGGCTAGTCGCGTCAGGATTTCATCCTGCACGCCCTCAGCAAAATAAGCGTTGTCCGGATCGCGACTGAGATTGTCGAACGGCAAAACGGCGATCGATTTTTGCGAGACTGTAGCCGCCTCGGTGCGAGCCGCACCGGCATCCTGTCGAGGCGTTGCACTGGTACCTGCGGTGTAGCGTCCGAGCAAAAATAATCCGATCGAGACTGCGGCGCCAATCACGACGACATAGATCCAGACGTGTTTCTTCGTTCGCGCCGTTCCCGGCATGGCATCGGCCGTTTCGGTGCGTTTAATTCCCTGCGGGGTTAGCTCGAACATCCACGCCAGAACAAGCGCAATTGGCAAACCGATGATGATAAGCAGAACGATCAAACGAATTATCCAATTCGGAATGTCGAACACCGGAAACACCTGAGCGATTCCCTGAGAAAGAGCCCAACCGCCCACGACGTAGGCAATCGCAACCTTGTAAACATTGCGCCGCTTAAGCTCCGTAAAGAAATTCATTGGCAGGTGAAAGCGTCCGGGCCGCGCTCCGGCGCCGGCTGACAGACATCGGGCCAGCGATTGTGCTTCCAATAATCCAACAAGCCAATGCGCTTGGCGAACTCTTGAAAGGCCGGGTGCTGGCGAGCCTTGCGTGACCATGCCTCCGGCTGCCAGAGAAAAGTGTAATACGCATCCGACAGTCCAATCCCATCGCGTTCGAAGGAGGCGAAGGACTGTTCGGGTTCGCCCAGCATGAGGAGCAGCGTGCCGGCAAACTGGTCATGCGGATGCCCGGCAATGATAACAAGGCCTGCTTTTCGCTTGGCCTCGTCCCCGTAGCTGCCGCGAAAAATCAGGGCCAACTCCTCCTTGCTGAACCCACTCTTGAACGCGCCGAAACCCTGCGAGAATGATTCTGCCCCTGAATCGGGATCGCCCTCAGCCGCGGCCGAGAATCCAAGCACTAATCCGGCTAACGGACTACCGAGCGCCTCCGTTCGTTTTGCGAGTTTGACTGCCGTGGTCTTGTCGCCCCTGTTCCAGCGCCCCATTGCCTTGTAGAAAATAAAGAGAGCATTGGCTGGATCCGCGCCGAGCGCCCGGTTGTCCAGTGTTTCCGCTTCGGCGATGCGCCCCATTGCCGCGAGTTGATTCGCCAGCCAGAAATTCGCGGTGACGTCGTTAGGATCTATGGCGAGCGCGCGTTGCGCCGGCTCGACCATCGCGACATAGCGGCGTCGCGAAAAATCGATGTAGCCGAGCGCGGCATAGGCTTCGGCACTCTTCGGGTCAAGGGAAATCGCGCGATGCGCGGCTGGCTCCGCCGCGGCCCAGTTCGTCTGCCAATCTGCGCCGGAATATTGCGGCTCGACCGCGAGCGCGACTGCCAGTTTGCCCCAGGCGCGCGCGAAGTTAGGATCGAGCCGCGTCGCCTCCCTAAGCAAGGCAATCGCACGAGGCAGACTGTCGCCGACGCGTTGGCTAACAAGAGTCTGCGCTTCGATGAATAATGCATAAGCCTGCGCATCGTCGGTCGGCTTATCTACGAGACGACCTTCGGAAGGATCGGCCAGCACGACATTGAGTTCGCCGGCGATGTCGCGCGCGAACGATTCCTGAAGATCAAAGATGTTGGCGAGTGTTCCGTTGTAAGTCTTCGACCAGACCTGCAAACCATCGGCGGCGCGAGTCAGTGCCGAGATGATGCGCACTTGCTCGCCCTGTTTGCGAACCGAGCCCTCGAGAACGTTAGCGACGCCGAGCTCGGAACCGATCTGTTTCAAACTGACGTTCTTCCCTTTGTAGAAAAAAGAGGACGACCGACCCACGACTTTCAGGCCTCTGATGTGCGCAAGCGCGTTGAGAATTTCCTCCGCCATTCCGACGGAAAACGACTCCTGATCATGGTTCGGCGATAAGTCGCTAAACGGCAGCACCGCAATCGATTTATTCGAAGTCCGAGCCGGACTGACGGTATCCAGAGCAGTGTAGCGACCAAGGAAGAAGAGACCGATCGAGAGGATCGCGCCGATAACAACGACGTAAATCCAAACGTGTTTCTTCTTTCGCGCGGTCGCGGGCATCGCGTCGGCAGTTTCGGTGCGTTTCAGTCCTTCGGGTGTCAGCTCGAACATCCAGGCCAGAACAAGCGCGATCGGTAACCCTATTATTATGAGCAGGACAATTAACCGAATCACCCAGTTCGGAATGTCGAAGACCGGAAACACCTGCGCGACTCCCTGAGAAAGAGCCCAACCCGCAACGATGTACGCCACGGCCACCTTGTAAACATTGCGCCGCTTAAGTTCGGCGAAGAAGTTGTCGATCTTCATTGGCCTACATCGTGGGGCTTCGCATCAGACGCTGAGGAATATCTGAAATCATCGAAGTTTGCATCCTAACTGTTGGTCATTCCCCCGAAACCTTTCGGGGTCACGCCAGTCCGCCGCGGCGGGCTGCGTTACCGCCTACTCGCGCGGCTCCCGCTCGCGCGTGTTCATTTCGGGGAGATCGCTGATTTGAATTCCGCGGCTGGAACAATTTTTTCGGCGAGCGCTTCAAACCGTCGATCGCCGCGCAGTGGATCGAGCAGCGGGTCAACTCTAATCCAGCCTACGTCAGCACCGGCGCGATCCTGGTAACTTTGTTCAAGCCAGCGGAGCGCCTCCTCTTTGTTGCCCAGTCCAAGATAAGCGAGGGCAAAACTGTAGGCTGAGACATATCGCGCTTTGGATAGCGCCTTCAGTTGGTCCAGGATTTTTTCGGCCTTCATCTTGTTACCCGACAAGCCATAAGCGTGGGCGAGCAGCGCGAGCACCGAAGGGTCATCGTTTAACGCTCGCGCCTTCTGGTACTCCGCAATCGCCGCGTCACGAGCGCCTTTCATTTCTAGCGCCTGACCAAGAGTAACATAAGCGAAGTAATAACCGGGATCCATTTCCAGCAGTTTGCGCAGCTGTGCGATCGCTTCATCGTAGCGGCGCGCGTAATAGTAATCGACGCCCAGATCCGCATTGATGACGAGCGAGAGAGGGTCCAACTCGACCGCTCGCTTTCCCTCGACGATTGCCTCGTTGAATCGGCCTATTGCAGACAGAGTGTTGTTGCCATACTGCTGGTGCGCAATCGCGTAATTTGGGTTCAGCTCAATGGCGCGTTGAAATTCCCTGTTTGCTTGAGAGAAATCGAAATCGTAATACCAAATCGCCAGCGCCAATGAAGTATGCGCTTCAGCCAGAGTATCGTCTAGCTCAAGGGCCCTCTTTGCCGCTGCTATAGCTTTCGGGTAACAATCTCGAGGATTACCTCCCGAGTAGCCGGGTAGCAACACGTAAGCATCGGCGACTCCGGCGTAGGCGAGTGCGTAGTTCGGGTCTGCCACGATGGCCTGTTGAAAGTAATCGATAGACTTCTTCAGATCGTTACCGGTGCGCTTGTTCCAAAAGAATCGGCCCTTTAAATAAACCTGGTGCGCCTCAGTATTTGCAGTCGGTCGCGCGGCGATGACGTGCTGTTCGGAGCCGGTTAACTTTGCCTGTAACACATCGGCAACCGTTTTCGCGATCTCACTTTCGACCGCGAAAATGTCCGTCAGTTCGCGATCGTAAGTGTCGGCCCAAAGATGCGCGTCCGTCAGTGCATTGATGAGCTGCACATTCACGCGGACGTGGTCATTAGCCTTCTGCACGCTTCCTTCCAGAATGTGGGCCACGCCAAGTTGCTTCGCGATCTGGGGAAGATTGTCCGGCGTGCTTTTGAAATGTTGCGTCGATGTGCGCGAAATTACTTTGAGGTCGGCGACTTTCGCCAGCCGCGTGAGGATTTCATCCTGCACGCCTTCGCAAAAGTAAGCGTTGTCCGGGTCGCGGCTAAGATTGTCGAACGGCAGAACGGCGATGCTTTTTTCCGGGATCGCCGAACCGGTAGGGGCTGGCTGGACCACGGCGTTTTTCTTACGAGAAAGTTCGCCCTGCAACTCATCGGTGATTTGCTTGGCGACTGCGCTCTTGATGGTATCGGCCAACGAAGGGAGCGCTGTGGCGGTCGGTTGAGGCAGCGTCGCTAACCGGCGCTGGTCCAGCGTGCGCATGATCGCGGGCGCGAAAATCACTGACACGATGGCAAGCACGAGAAGCAAAACCGCGACAATGAGGATCGCTCGGGCGAGCGGAGAGAGTGCTTTGCGCGTCCCAACTCTGGAGCTGGGAATGCTGCCGCGCGCTTTCCCGAGTCGCGACGGCGGCGTGGGATTGCCAATTGTCTCGGCGTAAAGATTAACTAACGAGACAACAACTCCGTGTTTCACTTCCACGTCGCCCAGTTCGTGAAGGTACGGCTGCCATCGACGCTGTTGCGCCAGATCGTCGGCGACGCGTTTACTCACGAGAATATGGCCGGCGTCGCCGCAATCCATCACTCGCTGCGCGATGTTGATGCCTATGCCTGCGATGTTTTCGCGCCCGTTTGCATCCTTCACATGATGGATCGGGCCGCTGTGGATTCCCATCCTCACCGGCAGACTCGGCTGCGCTCGCAAAGCCTGGCTAATCTCCAAGGCGCATTCCACCGGCTCTTCCACAGAACCGGCGAAAACCAGCGCCATGCCATCGCCCGTCGGCAAAACGGTAAGCGCTCCTGCAGCCTCGGCCTCCCGCGCCGCTTCGGTGCTGCGCACAATCTGGTTCAACTCCTGAAGCGCTTCTGATTGTTCGTCGGTCAGTAGCTTGGAGTAGCCAACGATGTCCATGAAGAGCACGTGCGCAATCTCTAGGCGCTTCGCCTTGTGCTCGTCAGCCATGAAGCGCGACTCTACTGGCTGAGCGCAACCCTCTCTAGCCTATTCTTTTGCCGCGGACCATGGGATGAACAGGACATTGCCGATCTCGAGCTTTATGTTTGACGGAGCCATGTGATTCGCGTCCTACTTCAACTGACAGAACTTCTCGAAGCGCGGATCGCCACGGAGATCATAGTATTCGCTAAGCGCGTTACGTCGTAGCCACCGCGTTGCTTCAGCTTCGCGAAAATGTTCTCGACCTTCACTGCGTTGATACCGTTTTTGTACGGATCGTTATTCAAGTCGAATGACTTTTGTTGCTCGCTCACGCACGCACGCGTGATTGGTTCTCACTTCCTCGAACTGTCGTTCGGCGCAAGCGAGGCGACGATTTTCAAGGTCTCAAAAGAACCACGGATTAAACGGATAGCACGGATAAGGCTCAGGCATGAAGATCAGGCATGTCGTGTTCGCCAGCTTCTCGCGGGCGCAATACGCGTTTCCATTCCAATCGGGAGTTCTTAAAATTGAGCAGCAGGGCCAGATCCAACCCTGTGATATTTAGATACCCGACCATTTGAGCTACGTGCGTGTCGGTGAAACAGGCCGCCACTTTGGGATCGACGATCACAGCATCCTGCTCATGCTCTTGATCCTGATCTTGATCAATTCTGAATTCTGGATCGTGGAGGCGTTGGAGTAGAGGAGATCTCTGCCCACCAAACACACGAAAACACACTAAAAGGGGAAGCACGGGCTTTTCCTCTTTCGGATGTTTAGTGTGTTTCGTGGGCAAATTGTCTTCCTCCGTTCCCAGGCACTTACGGGTTCGTAGTCCCGCAGCCGCGGGATCATCCAGGCCCGGTCTTAACTCGTTGAGCACATCCATTGCGGCCCCGATGATTTTGCCACTCAACTCCTCGTGAATCATCTCTTCATCCGTTTTATCCGTGTGATCCGTGGTTTAATTATCCTTCGGCGCGAGCGAGGCGACGATTTTTTCGAAGCGCGGATCGCCGCGGAGCGGGTCCCAGAAGGGGTGCAGTTTTAAGGCGCCGTAGCTCAGCATCAATGATGCGGCGGGAGCACGCAGTCCAGCTTCCAGTTGCTGCAAGGCAAGCTCCTTCTCGCCCGCCCACGCTGCCGTAATGGCGAAGTATTGAAGGACGAGACTGCCATTGGCGACGTCTTTTTCCACCGGCGTGAGCGCGATCGCTCGACGGCCTTCGTCCAAGGCCAGATCTTTCCGCCCAAGAGCAGCGTCGATTAAGCCCAGGACGCAGAGCGTTGGGCCGTAGTCCGGCTGCGCCTGCACGATCTTTTCCTGCTGGGCGCGAGCCGCTTCAAACGCAGTGCGCGCTTTTGCCTCATCTTTGGTCATGCGCGCCAGCAGCCCTTCACCAAAGCTGTGGCTCAGAATAATCGTGGAGTCGGTCCAGCATGGATTGTCGCCCAGCGCGACAAGTGCTCGTTCGGCCGCCGCCGGATCGCGTTCGGCCAGGGCGCAAAAGAACCAGACGTCCGCGCCGCTGGCAATGGCGCCCGGTCCTTGCGCGAGGATTGCATCAATCGTCTGGTGAAGCGGCCGAGTGTCTGCTTTCCAGCAGAGTTCATACAAATCACGATTCGCCTTCGTTTCGACGTTGTCTGGCACGATGGTAAGCACGCGATCCAGCGCAGCGATCGCGTCGGCATGCCGCCCCAAGAGTTCGCAACTAACCGCAATCTGTTGCAGAGTATAAAAGTCACGTGGATCCAGTTCCACCGCGCGCTGTAGGTTGCGCAGCCCTTCCTCCTGCTGGCCCCGCCGGCGCAAGATGTACCCGGTTAGCGCAAAAAGGTATGGATGATTCGGTAAAGTTCGGCGGGCGATCTCCAATTCGGCCAAGGCGCCGGCGTATTCGCGACCATAATAAAGATATTGCGCGCGCGCCAAATGCGTTTCTCCAGCATCCGGTCGCAGCCGTGTCATGGCTTGGAGAGCAGCTTCAGCCAATGCCAGCCGGGCCGGAGTATGATCAGAACCGCTCACTGCGTAGAGGAATTCGTGGTTCTGGGCGAGCTCCCGGTAAGCGGCAAAGAATGACGGGTCGCGCTTGACCGCCTCGTCCAGAAGTTCGATTGCCTTGCGCACGTCTGGGTCGTCATTCGCGTTGGAATTTATCGTGAGGAGAAGTGACTTCGCCCGGCTGTAAAGATCGAAAGCCGCCAGATCTGTGGTGGGCGGCTGCTCAATGGCTTTCTTCTCGTTAGGCGAAAGCTTGGCCTGCAACTGGTCGGCAATCGCCTTAGCGATTTCGCTTTGGATGGCGAAGACATCGGCCAGATCGCGATCGTAGGTTTGCGCCCAAAGATGCGCGTCATTGCGGGCATCGATCAACTGCGCGTTCACCCGCACTTTGTTACCGGCGCGCTGCACACTACCTTCGACGACGTGCGCCACTCCGAGTTGCTGGCCGATCTCACGCAGATTACGCGGTGTGCCGGTCTTGTACTGCATGACCGAGGTGCGGCTGATCACTTTAAGGTCGGAGATTCTCGAAAGGTCAGTCAAAATCTCGTCCTGCACGCCATCGGCAAAGAACGCGTTCTCCTGGTTCGCGCTCAGATTTTCGAACGGGAGAACAGCGATACTTTTTTCCGGAGCGGTCGACATCGATTTCGTCGATTTCTTTGAGACGAGGACGAAGACAGTAACGATCCCGGCAAGCAACAGCAGCGCGGCCGCGATTGCAGTCCAGCGCGCCCGGGCGCGATGTTTCTTGAGAAGACCGAGCTTCTTTGGAACTTGCTGATTTCCGATTTCCTCACTGGAGAAGTTAACGACGCCGACACGCTGACCGTGTTTCACCTCGCATTCGCCAAGTTGATACAGAAACGATCGCCACCGTGGGTATTGCTCCAGGTCATCGGCGACACGTTTCGACAGAAGAATGTGCCCGGCATCACCACAGTCCATCACTCGCTGCGCGACGTTAATTCCAGCGCCCGCAATGTTAGCTTGCTCGTTTAAATCAGTGACTTCGTTAACTGGCCCACTGTGGATTCCCATTCGCACTCGAATTTCGGGATGGCTTTTCAGAGCCTTGCTGATTTCGAGTGCACATAACACCGGCGCTTCCGGATCGTTTCGAAAAACGAGCGCGCCGCCGTCGCCAGTCGGTAAGCGCAGCAGTTTGCCGTCCGCCTCAGCGACGCGGACCTGCTCCGTTCCGCGCACAATCTCTTTTAGTTTTTGAATCTGCTCGCTCTGCTCGTTGATCAGCAGCTTGGAGTAACCGACGATGTCGATAAACAAGACGTGTCCGATATCGAATTTCAAATCTGAAGTGGAATTCATTTAGCCAGGCCGACGAATTTCACCAAGTCGACTGCCACCTTGCAAACGTTGCGCCGCTTCAGCTCGGCGAAGAAGTCATCGATCTTCATTGCGCTTCGCGAAAAACTTTTTGGACCAGAGCCTGGAAACGCGGCTCGTTGCGAACGCTGTCGTAGATCTGGTCAATCTTAAGATACCAACAAGCGCTGTCCTGCTGCTCGTAAGATTTTTCCAGCCAATCCAAACATTTTTCTTTTTGGCCAAGTCCAAGATAGATCGTCGCGAACGCTGTTGGACTGACGTATTGCCGCTTCGCCAGTTGTTCGAGCTCGCGCAAGGCCTCCTCGGCTTTCGCTCGATCTCCAGAGATGGCATAAGCGTAGCCGAGGAATCCTTGATACCACGCACCGGGATCCGGAGCTTTGGATTTTTGCAATTCCGCGATTGCGCCGGCCGTGTCGCCTTTTTTAAGAAAAGAGAGGCCTAACAAAACGTGGCTGATCGCTGAATTCGGATCCATCGCCAGAGTCTTTCTGCTTTGCGCGATCGCATCGTCGTATCGACCTGCCCAATACTGATAGAAGCTCAAACTCATTTGGAAAAACGGATTCAACGGATCGAGTTCGACCGCTTTCCTGGTCTTCGCGATCGCCTCGTCGAATCGACCGAGGCCGTTCACGGTCCAGGCTTGTAACTCATAGGCGAATGCCAGATTCGGATTTAGTTCGAGCGCACGATCGAATTCTTTCAGACCGTTCCGCCAATCATAATCAGCGACGAGTGTCAGGGCGAAGGACATGTGCGCCTCCGCCAGTTCTGGATCGAGGGCCAGCGCCTTTTGTGCAAATTCCTTTTCCTTTGCGATGGCTTCTTTCTCCGGCATCACCACGCTTCCCATGTAAGCGTAGTTGTCGGCGAGTCCGCAGTAGGCTAGAGCGTAGTTCGGATCCAGTCGCAGCGCCTGCTCGTAATAACGGATCGCATTATTCCAGCCGGTCTGCGTGTACTTAGCGAACTCGTACCGCCCCAGCAAATAGAGTCGATGTGCTTCCGGATTCTCGGTCGGTTTCTTCGCCAG
>Ga0307471_100000336_pt1 | contig 24121 bp, 20 predicted proteins | sample atmos_gasesAM3C__2_FD_204566 | JGI IMG/M metagenome (GOLD analysis project Ga0307471, IMG submission 204566) | Hardwood forest soil microbial communities from Morgan-Monroe State Forest, Indiana, United States - atmos_gasesAM3C_515 | ecosystem: Environmental > Terrestrial > Soil > Temperate...
AGTTTGCGGGTTTTAGAGATAGCCGGGCGCCGGCCCAGCACGGCATATCCTTGGCGCTCGATGGCGTTCAGAATTTCCTGTCCGCCGCGGCTGAATAATTCGATGTCGACCGCGAGTTCCCGATCTACCTTCCCGGCCAGAGGCAGGCCTTGCTGAAACCACCGGCGGGCGCGTTCCACTTCGAACCGCAGCATCTCGCAGATTGCCGGCGTGTTGCGGGCAGCCGAAATGTCCTCTTCGCTTACGCCGTAGCGGTGAAGGTCCTCGAGCGGAAGATAAATTCGTCCCTTGGAATAGTCATCGCTCACGTCTTGCCAGAAATTGGCCAGTTGCAACGCGGTGCAGGTGGCATCGGAGAGCGCCTGGCGTTCGGCATCGCGATATCCGCAGAGATAAAGAACGAGATGACCCACCGGATTCGCGGAGTAGCGGCAGTAGCCCAGCAGGTCTTCAAATCGCTCAAAGCGAGTGACCGTCTGGTCCTGGCGAAACGCTTTCAGCAGATCGTCGAATGGCTGCTTCGGAATATCAAACTTGTGGACGGTCTCTTCAAGCGCGACAAAAACAGCGTGCCGAGGATTGCCGGCATAGCAGGCGTCGAGTTCGGCCTGCCATTGGTCGAGCATCTCGAGAGAGGCGTGCGGGTCGCCGACTTCATCACCCAGATCGTCTGAGATCCGGCAGTAGGCGTAGATATTGAAAAAGTGCTGGCGCAGGCGCTCGGGCAGAAACCACGTGGCCACGGAAAAATTCTCGTAGTGACTGCGGGCCAGACGGCGGCAATACTCCTGGGCTTCGGTTATCGAAGGCGCGTGCTCGGGAATCGCATATTCCGGAGGTAGGCGGTTCCAACCCGAAGAGATGGTCGCAGTGCGGAAGTCGTTGCTGGCGATGGTTGACATAGTCAGTTTCGTCCCCCGGTTGCGTGAAAAGTCCTGATCGCCAATCGCGGACGATGGCAGCAACCATTTCACAAAAAGTTGCAGAGATGTAGCCGGCTATGTGTTGCTACCTCTCCAAGTGTCAAACGTAACCCCGGTGACCGGGCCGCGTTAGTCGGGCCTCAGTGACCGGGAATGATTGCCGTTTTGATATCACCGTTACGGTTCAGCATGTGGCGGAGGACCTGCTGCAGCCGCGATAGTGGCGCTTCTCCGGTGATGTAGTCAGTCGAGCGAATTTTCTTTTCCGCGATCAGGGCAAAAGCCTTGCGCACCGTCTCCGGCGTGTGGTGGAATGTGGCCTTCAGCGTAACTTCGGAATAGTGCAGGCGGTTGGTGTCCAGCTGGACTTTCGTACCGCTGGCGCATCCGCCGAAGAAGTTGACCGTGCCGCCCTTGCGGACCATGTCAATGGCCCACTCCCAGGCTTCGGCGCGCCCGACGGCTTCGACCACAACATCGCTGCCGCGCTTTTCGGGCGAAATCATGCGGACCGCCTCGACCGCGTCCTTTACTTTCGTGATCTGGACGACTTCGTGCGCGCCCATGCGCTTTGCAGCCGCCACTTGCGAATCGCGCTTGACCACGGAAATAACATTGCATCCGGTCGCCTTGGCGACCTGCACAAACATCAAGCCGATGGGTCCGCCGCCGATGACGGTGACGGTGTCTCCGATCTCCACCCCGGTTTCGTGCAACCCACGCAGTACGCAAGCCAGTGGTTCAACCATAGCCGCTTCTTCGTAGGTAACGTCAGCGGGAACGGCCAGCATGTTGGTTTCAACAATACGGCGAGGAATGCGAATGTATTCGGCGTAGGCGCCGTTATTGAACAGCAGGTCTTCGCAGAGATTTTCCTGATGCTTGGAGCAGTAGAAGCACATCTGGCAGGGCGCGGAATTCAACGCCACCACCCGCATGCCTTTTTTGAAGCCGCGCACTCCGTGCCCGACTTCTTCAATCACTCCGGCCAGTTCGTGTCCGAAGAGCGCCGGCGGGACGATCATGCGCGCGTGATAGCCGCGCTGGTAGACCTTCAGGTCGGTGCCGCAGGTCAGTGCGACCTGCACTTTGACCAGGACTTCCCCATCGCCAACCCGCGGGATGGGCACTCTTTCAATCTTCACGTCCTCTTTGCCATAGAGGACAGCCGCTGTCATCTTTCCGTTCACGCTCGACTTCCTTCCCACGAGCTGCCCGGTTGAATCGCTACTTACATCGACTCGGGTTGGGGATGGGCAGCCAGGTTCAGAGCTTCGACGCTGCGATCCAGCGAGAATCGATGCGTAATCAACCGCTCCAAATCCATTTCGCGGTTCATCACAAACTGCACCGAGGCCTCTTGCAGATCGACCGAAGCGCTATACGACCCCAACAGCGTTTTTTCATCTACACAAACTGCACCGGGATCAAAAGTGGCGTCCCCGTGTACCGTCTGCGCGAACAGCAAAATCCGGCCTCCAGGACGTACTGCATCCATCGCAGTCCGGATCAAACCATTACCGCCGACCGCCAGGATGGCCGCGTCTGCACCACGTCCTTCGGTCAACTCACGCACCGCTTTTACGACATCGGTACGCGAGGCATCGATGCTGTTCCCCAAGCCGTAACTTGTAGATATTGTAAGCCTTTGGGGATACAAATCGGAAGTGACTACGGTGGAGCCTGCCCGTTTAGCCAATACGCTCAACATGATACCGATGGGACCTTGACCTATTACTACAACCATCTCTCCTGTGTGAAGTCCCAATCTTTCGATTCCTTTCATGCAGGTGTTGATGGGCTCGACAAAACACGCTTGCTCGTAAGAAACATTTTTCGGGATCCGAACCGTGCCTCGCTGCGCAATCCAGTCCATGGCGCGGACATATTCCGCGAAGCCGCCGCCCGATGGTTCGAAGCCGGCCGTGCATCCGACTTTCTTGTAAATCTCGCACTGGGCAAAGGTTTTGTTGCGGCAGTAATAGCAGTCTCCGCAAGGGATGTGGTGGAAGACGACGACCCTGTCGCCGGGTTGAAAATCGCGTACACCCGCGCCCACAGCGGCGACCATGCCCGCAGTCTCGTGTCCAAAAATGCGTGGCGCAGAGTGCGATCCAGTCGCGATTTTCTTCAGATCGGTGCCGCACACTCCGCAGGTATGCACGCGCACCAGCAACTCCCCGGGGCCAATCCTGGGGACTGGAACCGTCTCCATACGAACGTCGTTCACGCCGCGATACACCGCTGCCAGCATGGTGGCGGGAATCGTCTGCTGCTTATCTTCGATCGCGTATTGTCCAGCGATTGCCATGGTTGAATAGGTCTGATGCCTCCATTCTGCCGGGGATCCGTCCCTGTAAATCGTATTCCACCGTCATCGAGTCCGGTAGGTGGTTTTCCGGTAGTACGTGATAGTCCTTCACCTGGATGACGCCATAGAAATCTTCCACCTTGAACACATTCCCGGCATAAGCTAGGTGCGGCCTCCCGAGCCTGCTTGGAGATCCGGCTCCGGATCTGCCACGTCTTCCGGTTCGTCGTTGTATTGCTCCAGCCATTCGCAAAGCGCTGCGGCTGCGGTAGAGCTGTTTCTCGCCAGTTGAAAGACTCGCAGCCAAAGCCAAGGTCGAACCGCAACATAGGCGGCAAAGGCCGCGGTTCGAAGCTGACCATTGCCGGCGATAAATCGCTCCACAGGCGGCATTTCGAAATCGGCTTCGTCCGAAATGGCTTTGAGCCCGACGAAGGTGATGTCGTGGGCCTGGGCGGCGCGAGCTACAGCCGCGGCTTCCATATCGACTGCATGCGCCCAGTAAGCTTCCGCCAGCTTGGCCTTTTGCTTGACGCTGGCCGGCTGCTCAAGGCTTACCAGGACCCAGTGCCCTACGCCGGCCTCGATGCGGCTTCCATCTTTTGCGTCGATGACGCAGATAGGGGTCAGCACAGTTCCCACTTTCAAGGTGGGATCGAGGGCTCCGGCAAACCCGGCGGATTGCACCAAAACTGGTGCATACAGCTTGATGATGGCCTCGGTGGCCCGTCGGGCGGCTTCCGCGCCGATGCCGCTGCAGACCAGCACGGCGCGGTCATTCTCAAAGAATTTGTACTTTCGGCCATCGTAGTCGCGCTCGACCGATCGCCATTGCTTGATCAGCGGGCGCACCTCGCGCTCGAGGGCAGCTACGATGGCCACTTTGGCGGTGTTAGGCAATGTTAACTCCCGTCCGGCATGGCAGCGAGGCATTTTTGATTGATCTCATCTGGTTGATGTTGACTCCCCGACGAAAACCAGACACTCGTTGGGGTCCCCGATGTGGAATTCTGTCATCCCGTATTCCCGATCAAATAAGTCCCTGATTCTGTAGCGGTCCTTGAACGTCTTCACATGCTCCCAGAGAGCGTGGATGCCAGAGACCTCAATGTATATTTCAGTGTGCCCGCGAACGCACTTCATGACCTCCTCGGATGCCGCCTTCATGAAGTGAATGGTCTGGCCGTCGCGTTCCACGATCGAATAGTCCAGCGACTTCATGGTGGGCGTGAATCCAAGCACGTTCTGATAAAACGCAATGGTCTCGTCCATGTCGGCGACCGCCAGCATAGGGCTTATCCTCTTCGCCTTGGCTATAGTCGTCACTCTCTTGGCGCCCGTTTCAAATAGCCGGCAACCTGGACCATGCCGTGGTTACGACAGCAACGAGTCAAGCGTATCCGTTCGCCTGAAACCATTCCACCGCCCGGCGCAGCCCACCGTCGATTGGCAGGGTTCTCCATCCCAGATCTCGCTCGGCTTTGCCGGATGACACAAACATCTTTTTCCTTCCCATGCGCACCGCGTCGATGGTCGCGCGCGGTTCGCGCCTGCGAATGTAGCCGGTAAACACTTGGTCCACTACACCGGTTGCCAGTGCAACCGCATACGGAACCCTGATTTTCGGCGACGGGAGCCCGGTAATGGTGGCCAGTTTATCCAGAATCTGCTTTAACGTAAGATTCTCCCCACCGAGTATGTAGCGCTGGCCAGTTTTTCCTTTTTCGAACGCCGCGATATGTCCTCGAGCGCATTCCGCCACGTCCACCAAGTTCAGGCCCGTATCCACGTACGCAGGAAACTTTTTCTTGAGAAAATCGACGACGATCCTTCCCGTAGGCGTGGGCTTGAGGTCACGCTCGCCTACAGGAGTTGTCGGATTGACCACCACTACATCCATTCCTGATTTGCCCGCCTGGATGGCAATTTCTTCCGCCATGAATTTCGAACGCTTGTAAGGGCCGATCATATTGGCCAGGGAAACCGGAGAGTCCTCGTTGGCCAGATGCCCATTCGACTGGAATCCCATCGTCGCAACACTCGAGGTGTAAACCACGCGCCGTACTTTGTTCTCGCGGGCCGCCTCCAGGATCGCTTTTGTGCCGTCAACATTGGAGCGATACATCTGCTCCGGATCGCGAACCCACAGCCGGTAGTCGGCGGCGACGTGAAATACTACCTCGCATCCCGCGACGGCCTTCTTCAAAGACGCCGCGTCGCGCACGTCCCCAACCACCCGTTCGGCCTGCAGCTCCTGAATATTCCTGAGGTCGCTGCCGGAACGCACCAAAAGCCGGAGATCAGCTCCCTGAGCGACCAGCGCGCGCGCGACGTGGCTGCCCACGAATCCGGTAGCGCCAGTGAGAAAAGCCAGCATTTAGCACTCGCCAATTAGCAATTGGCAATTAGCCTCTGACCTGACGACCAAGGATGTGGCCAATTGCCAAGTGCTCACTGCCAATTGGTGCTTTCTATGCGCTTCTCTCAGCCATTACCTTCTTGTACGTAGTGAGCGCGATCAGCGGGAAGTACTGCCGGTACATGTGGTATTTGAGGTAAAACACGCGCGGGAAACCGGTGCCGGTGTAGTGGGGCTCGTCCCAAGACCCGTCCTTCTTTTGCGTACGCAGCAAATAGGCGATGCCTCGAACTACGCAGTCGCTGCGCGTATCTTTGGCAGCCAGCAATCCCATGATGGCCCACGCCGTCTGCGAAGGTGTGCTGGGGCCGACTCCCTTAGTGTTGGGGTCGTCATAGGAGCCGCAAGTCTCGCCCCACCCGCCATCGGGATTCTGCACCATGCGCAACCACTCGGCGGCCTGCTGCACCGACGGCTCGTGGTGATCGATTTCCATCGCTTCCAGTCCGCGCAACACCAGCATGGTTCCGTAGATGTAGTTGACGCCCCAGCGTCCGAACCAGGAACCGTCGGGCTGCTGCTCCTCGCGGATGAACTTCAGCGCCTTCTTCACCGCGGGGTGGTTCTTGTCGTAACCGTAGCTGGCGAACATCTCGAGGATGCGTCCGGTGATGTCAACCGTCGCCGGATCCAGCATAGCGTTGTGGTCGGCAAAGGGTACGTGCTGGAAGACCATGCGATCGTTGTTCTTGTCGAACGAAGCCCAGCCACCATTGCGACACTGCATGGAGAGAATCCAGTCGATGGCGCGCTGCACCGACTCGCGCTGGTAGCGTCCATTGGGATGCTCCACATGGCCCAAGCTGAGGCAAACCATGGCGCTGTCGTCTACGTCCGGATAAAACTCGTTGTTGAATTCGAAATACCAGCCCCCGGGCTGGCCTTGCTTGTTTTTTACTTTCCAATCGCCAGCAATGCGCACCTGCTTTTGCAGGATCCAGTCGGCGCACTTGACCATGCGAGGATCGCTGGCCGGAACTCCGCTCTCGCCCAGCGCGAACAAAGCGTAAGCCGTGTCCCAGACCGGCGACTTGCAGGGCTGCATGCGGAACGTATCTTGGTCCTCGATCCCGAGCTTTTCAAACTCATCCATGGCGCGAATCACCTGGGGATCGTCCACGGAATACCCCAGGCAGCGCAGGGCAATGACGGAATTCATCATGGAGGGAAAGATCGCGCCCAGACCGTCGCTCATCTCGAAGCGTTCCAGCATCCACTTCTCAGCCACCTTCAGGGCGACCGAGCGCAGCGGCCGGATGTGCACTCGCTCAAACCAGTGCGTCAGGCGGTCGAGAGAAAGGAAGAAGTTGCGCCATGAAGACAGGCCTTTGTCCCAGCGCAAACGCATGCGGGACTTGTCACGCCCGCCGACAAACAATTCCTCGACGCCCAGTTCATCGGGAATCTTCTTGAACGGCTTCTTGGCGTAACAAATGGACAACGGAACCAGAATGGCGCGGGACCATGAAGAAATCTCGTAAATGTTGAACCAGAACCACCGGGGGAACAGGACGATTTCCGGAGGAATCGCGGGCACCGCGTCGTAGTCGTACTGCCCGAAGAAGCAGAGGTAAATCTTGGTAAAAGTGTTAACCTCGGTCACTCCACCCATTTCCAGAATCTTCTTGCGGGCCCGGGCGAGGTCGGGATGATCGGCGGCGTAACCAGCCAGTTTCAACCCGAAATAGCATTTAACGGACGCGCTGATGTTGGACGGACCCTGGTAGTAGATGCCCCATCCGCCGTCCTCGTTCTGGTGTTGCAGAATGTAGCGCGCCGCCTTGGCCAGACGTTCCGGATTGCCCGTCCCCAGCAAAACATGCAACACGATGTAGTCGGCTTCAAGCGTGGCGTCGGCTTCCAACTCGCCGCACCAGTAGCCTTCTTCGTGCTGTTCGGAAAACAGGCTGCTGCGCGCACCATCAATGGCCGCAGCCACCCGGCTGATCAGATCATCAATTTTTCCGAAGCGCATCTGTGGCACAGCAGAGGCGGGGGATAAGGAGGAGGGATCTTCCATAATTTGCTGTCGCTACTCCGCAGCCGCCCCGCTGGGAGCGGCGGCAATGGCTTCCACGATTTCAGGCGGTAAGCCGAACCTTACGTTCTCCGGCATGACCTCGACTTCCTGCACGTTAGAGAAACCTTCCGTACCTAGGAACTTTACGACCTCTTCGACCAGACACTCCGGAGCAGAGGCGCCCGCGGTCAACGCGATGGTCATCACCCCTTCCAGCCATTCTGGCCGGATGTTCTGGAAGCTATCAATTAGATGCGAGCCGGTGCCCAAATTACGCGCAACTTCCACCAGGCGGTTGGAATTGGAGCTGTTGTCGGAGCCAACCACCAGCAACAGATCAGCGTCTGAAGCCACGTGCTTCACCGCCACCTGCCGATTCTCGGTGGCGTAACAGATATCCTGGGCGGCCGGCCCCTTGATGTTGGGGAAGCGCTGGCGCAGGGCAGCGATTATGTCCCGAGTTTCGTCCAGGCTCAGGGTGGTCTGGGTCAGATAAGCTACCCGGTTAGGGTCGGCCACGGTCAACGATGCCACTTCCTCGGGCGACCCCACCACCTGAGTCACCACCGGCGCCTCACCCAGGGTTCCGATGACCTCATCGTGGTCGCGGTGGCCGATCAGGATCAGCGAATAGCCTTCTTTGGCAAACTTCACTGCTTCGACGTGGACTTTCGTGACCAGCGGACAGGTTGCGTCGATGACGCGCAGTCCACGGTGCTCGCTGGCTTCGCGCACCTCGGGCGAAACCCCGTGGGCGCTGTAAATCACCCGTTCCCCATTTGGGACTTCTTCCACGCTGTCGACAAAAATGGCGCCCTTGCCTTGCAATTCTTCAACCACGAAACGGTTGTGAACGATTTCCTTACGGACGTAGATCGGCGGCCCGAACGCTTCGAGGGCGATACGGACAATATCAATGGCCCGCACCACGCCCGCGCAGAAACCGCGGGGCTTTAGCAAAAGCAGCGTCTTTTCGTCCTGGGATGGGGCCATGGTCTACCTTCTTTAGGGTACACGTTCCCTATGAGTAGTTGGCTACTAGAGTATCGGAGAAGTATCCAGTTGGTCAACGTAAGCCCTAGAAAGGCTTAGGATTAGCAGCGATTGGGGAGAATTCGGCACCGAATGGTAGCGTTCCCTACGCGTTGGTCTTCAGCATCTGTTCGGCGTGCTTGCGGGAGGTTTCGGTCAATTTGGCACCGCTGAGCATTCGGGCCACTTCCTCGGTACGCTCTTCCCCGGTGATCGGGTGGACGCTCGTCCGAATCCGGCCAGCCGTGGCCTTTTTCTCAATCAAGTAGTGATGGTCGGCGAAGGTCGCAATCTGGGGCAGGTGGGTTACGCAAAGGACCTGATTCGAGCGGGACAGGCTCTTGAGCTTTTTGCCTACGGCCTCGGCCGCCCGGCCGCCAATTCCGGTGTCGATTTCGTCGAAGACCAGGGTGCGTTGGGTCCCCGAGCCATGTTTCTTACTCGACGCTTCGACACTTGCCTTAAGAGCCAGCATCACCCGTGACAGTTCCCCGCCGGAGGCAATGTGCTCCAGTTGTCGTAACGGCTCGCCTGGGTTGGTGGCTATCATGTACAACACCTGGTCGAAGCCTGTGGCTGTCCAGTTCCCTTCCTCGTCGGTGCCGCTGACTTCAATCCGGAAGCTCGATTTCATAGCCAGGTCGTTGATTTCGGCCTCGACCAGTTTCTCCAGCTTGCGCGCCGCTTCGTATCGTTTTTTGGAAGTGGCCCGGGCCGTGCCGAGGTAGGCCTCGGCCGCCTGTGCCAGTTCGGAGCGCAACTGGCGAAGGACCTCGTCCTTATTCTCCATCTCCGAAAGCTTGCGGCTGACTCCAGCGCCGTGCTTCATCACGTCTTCGAGCGTGGGGCCATACTTGCGCTTGAGCCGATCCATCAGCGCGAGGCGGTCTTCCACATCCGCCAGATGCTCGGGAGAAGCCTCGATCCCGCCGGCGTAGTCACGCAGGCTGGCGCCGACGTCTTCGACGCTGATGCGTGCGGTTTCGAGCGTGGCCACCGTCTCTTGAAACTTCGGTTCGTAACGGGCCAGCTCTTCGATGTGTTTTTGCGCCGTCCGCAACGACGCGGCGGTTGAAGCGTTGCCATCGTAGAGCAAATCGAAAGCGTTCATGGCCGCGCTGTGGATTTTTTCGGCGTTAGCCAGGACGCGCTTCTCGGTTTCGAGGCGGTCGTCTTCTCCCGCTTGCAACTTGGCGTCTTCAACTTCCCGCGCCTGGAATGTCCACAGGTCGAGCAGGCGCAAGCGGTCCTGTTCGTCGCGCTGGAGTTCTTCGATGCGACTCTGGATGCCCTTCCAGTCAGAGAATGCCTCGGCTGTCGCTTCTATCTGAACGTTGGCAAAAGTGTCGAGCAAGCGGAGCCGCGTGGATGCGTCGAAGGACAGCAGGGATTCGTTCTGGGCGTGAATGGTGGCGAGATATGGCGCCATTTGACGCAAGACTGCTACGGTTGCAAGCTGGTTGTTGACGAAAACCCGTCCCTTGCCACCAGCGGCAATTTCGCGGCGCAGGATGATCGATTCGTCTTCCTGGTCGATCCCATTATTTTCCAGGATCTGCGCGACCGTTTTTTCCGCTCCGCCCTCGACTTCAAAGACAGCGGATATCGTCGCTTTGTCTGCCCCCGAACGAATCACGTCCGCAGAGGCCTTGTCGCCCAACAGAAGGGCCAGTGCGTCAATGAGGATGGACTTTCCAGCGCCGGTTTCCCCCGTCAGCAGGTTCAGTCCGGGCGCGAACTCTACCGCCAGGTTGTCTACGACCGCGTAGTTTTCTAGCCGCAGTTCGATGAGCACCGGCGTCCTGGTACGCAGAGTGGGATGACGAGGGTGAGCGCAGGATAGCATGAAAACAGTTTTCGGTTCGCAGTTCCCGGTTGTCAGAAAGAATCCGTTTGAGCTGCGTTTTTTGCACAGCCCTACGGGTTGTTAGATAGTGTTCATCGGCACATTTAGGCTGCTGCCATGGTCTATAATCCAAGCAGGAATCCTCCTAAAAACAATGAATCTGTATCCCTTGCTGGCAGCAGTGGTCGGCGGCGAAATTATTGACTTGGTGGGTGAAACCGGCCCCGTCGCCAAGGTGGTTCTACTTATTCTCCTTATCTTCAGCTTGGTTTCCTGGGCGATCATTCTCTCCAAGTGGAGCGTGTTGCGGCGGGCGCGGGTACAAAGCGGCCGTTTTGTGCGCGCCTTCCGCAAGGCGCAACGGTTGCAGGATGTGGGCGCGGTGGCGGAACAATTTCGTCCCAGCCCGCTGGTCGGGGTGTTTGAGGGCGGATTTGAAGAGTATCGCCGGCAGGGTGCCGCGGCCAATGGCGTGATTCGAAGTCCGCTAGCTATACAGCGCGCCATGCAGATTGCGAACTCGGAAGAGCTGAGCCGCTTTGAGCGGAACATGCCGTGGCTGGCGATTACGGGAGCGGTCACACCGTTCGTCGGGCTGTTTGGGACCGTCTGGGGCATCATCGACGCCTTCCACGGCTTGGGTACGGCGGGAGCTGCCACACTGCGCGCCGTCGCGCCTGGAATCTCCGAGGCCCTCATTACGACGGCCGCGGGACTGGCAGCTGCCATCCCGGCTGTCATTGCTTATAACCTGATCGGCGGGTCGATTCGCGACCTGGCTGCCCGCGGCGACGACTTTGCCATGGAAGTGTTGAACGCGGTCGATCGCCAACAGGCGCCCGCCTACCGCACGGCTGAAGCTCCGGGGGTGCAGCGGTAATGGCCTTTACGGCTTCGAACGGACGAACTCAAACTTCCCTCTCCGACATCAACATCACGCCGCTGGTGGACGTAGTACTCGTGCTGCTGATCATCTTTATGGTCACCGCCCCGGTGCTGCAGTCCGGCATCGAGCTCAATGTCCCCAAGACCCGGACCGTCAAAGAGATCACCGAAGAACGCCTGGTGGTCAGCATCAACAAACAGCAGCGGGTTTTTCTCGGCAATGACCCGGTCAACATCAACGAAATCGCGGCCCGGATCAAACAGAAAATACGCGACCCGCAGCACCAGGCCGTCTTCGTCCGCGCCGATGAAGACGTGCCCTTCGGCGCTTTCGCCACCGTCATGGACGCGGTCAAATCATCTGGCATCACCAATGTGAGTATCGTTACTCAACCGCTGGACGCGCATGGCAGCAAACGCTGAAATCTTTTTTGAACACGACCGTTGGGGCCGCAACCTCACGTGGTCGCTCGGATTGCACATTGCGATCGTGGGCGCCATTGTGCTCTACGCCGTGGTAGCTCCGGGCAGCCATGGTGAAGGCTGGGGCGCGGGCGGTGGCGGCGATGCCATGGGAGTGACCCTGGTGAGTAACATCCCGCTGCCATCCACTCCGACCCAGACCCAGAACGTTCTCGCCAACGACTCGAAGGGAATTACGCAATCGCTGCCCAAGCCGGAACCGGTAGAGGAGAAACTGCCGGATGCGATTCCGATCCCGGACAAGATCACAAAGACCAAGCCGGTACCGAAGACTAGCGCCACCAAGGAGAAAGCAAAGCCAGAACCGGTGGAGGAATCCGACAATGTAGTTCCCTTTGGCCAGGGCGGACCGGTCAGCGGGCCATATGGCACGTTCAACGCCAACGGCGCCAAAGGAGGCTTCGGCTTCACCGGCGGTGGTGGCGACTTCGGCTCACGGTATGCCTGGTACGTAAAAGTGGTGCAGCAGAAAGTTTCCGAGAACTGGCTGAAATATGAAGTGGACCCGCGCATCAGCACGGCGCAACGGGTATACGTCACATTCGATGTGATGCGCGACGGCCATCCCGCAAACGTTCAAGTGGAGCAGTCGAGTGGTGTCCCATCGCTCGACCAATCGGCCACGCGGGCCATTCAGCGCATTGACACTTTTGGTCCCTTGCCCTCCGATTATGCCGCGAATAAGGTGTCGGTAGAGTTCTGGTTCGATTACAAAAGATAGCAGGGTATTTTTGGCTTTCAGTTGCTGGCGGGTGTCATCCGTCTTTTAGTATCGGCGTCATCCTGAGCGAAGCGAAGGATCTGGCGTGGAGCTGATAAAGAGTCGGCTGGGCCTTTAGGAGTACGCGCGAGATCCTTCGGGACTGAAGTTCCTCAGGATGACGCGGATTTGAGAGTTTGTCACTTCGTACTACATGGTTAGGAAGCGATTATTAATGAAACGATTTTTCTTACTTTTGTTACCTCTTTTCTTGTTGACCTCGAGCCTTGCCCAGGACTGGATTAAAACCGGCACCGGGTTGGGCGTCGAAAAAGTGCGCCTGGCAGTTCCCGATTTCAATGCCTCTACTCAGGATCCGAAGAATGCCGACCTGCTCAAGGCATTTAACGAAACTCTTTGGAACGATCTGGACAATGCCGGCATCTTCGACATGGTTTCGAAGAGTTTCTATCCGCTGGGTCAAGTAGGAACTCCCGCTGATGTGAAGTTCGAGGGTTGGAGTGCGCCGCCGCCGAATGCGGCTATGTTGGCCTTTGGCAATCTGGGCGTGTCGGGCAACGGTATAACCGTGCAGGGCTGGCTTTACGATGTGAAGAATGTGACCTCTCCGCAAGTCTTGGGCAAGCAGTATCAAGATGCGGCGACCAACGATGCGGCCCGCGCTACGGCGCACAAGTTTGCCGACGAGATCATCTTTCGCCTGGGTGGCGGCATTGCCGGGATTGCGGAAAGCAAGATTTATTTCGTGAGCAGCCGCAGCGGGCACAAGGAAATCTGGGCCATGGATTACGACGGCGCCAACCAGCATGTCGTGACCCATCTGGGTTCGATTTCGTTGTCGCCTCGGGTCTCGCCCGATGGTTCGCGTATCGCGTTCAGTTCGATGACGAAGGCGGGGTGGGAAATTCTGATGTATTCGCTTGACCTGGATCGCCTGGTTTCATTTCCCCGGTTCGGCGGCACCAATCTTTCTCCGGCGTGGTCTCCGGACGGAACGAAAATCGCTTTCTCGTCCTCACGCAGCGGAGACCCGGAGATCTACGCGGTGGATTCTGCGGGAGGAAATCTCAAGCGGATCACGTCGTTCAAAGGCCCTGACGTCTCACCGGCATGGAATCGCAAGACGGGCGGGCAAATTGCCTGGGTAAGTGGAAGGACGGGACTGCCGCAGGTTTACACCATGGAGGCCGACGGCACCAACGTGCAGCGGCTCACAGACCAGGGCTATGCGGTCTCTCCGGCGTGGTCGCCGAACGGGCAGTTTCTGGTGGTTTCCTGGATGCGCAAATACGGCCCGGGAGCGCCAGGAGCGCAGGACATCTACATCATGGACATTGCCAGCAAACAGTGGGTGCAGCTGACCCATGATGGCGGGCGCAACGACTTCCCGTATTGGTCGCCGGACGGAAGGCACATCATTTTCCAATCCAGCCGTGCCGGCAGCTTGCAGATATGGACCATGTTGGCCGATGGTACCAATCAGAAGCAGCTGACCTTTGCGGGCGCTAACAGTCAGCCCAACTGGAGTTGGAAGTGATTTTTAGAAATTTGACCCAGGAATCATATTCGCTGTTTTGCAGTTAATTCCCGGACGAGGCGGAGCACGATTTCCCCTCTCCGGACTTGAGCCGGGCGCGGCGATCGTAATCAAGTACATCAATCAATGCGCACCCAGAGTACGGAGGAGCAGAGTGAAGCAACGAAACGTTAGATGGATGATGTTGGTGTTCGCCCTGATGGCGATCATGACCCTGGGCGCATGCAAGAAGAAAGTAGCGCCACCCCCACCGCCTCCACCCCCACCGCCAGCCGCGCCTACAGCTTCGCTCTCGGCCAACCCGAGTACGGTCGATAAAGGCGGGTCCACGACGTTGACCTGGCAGACCAGCAATGCGACTGATGTCAGCATCGACGGCGTAGGCGCCGTGCAAGCCAGCGGGTCGCAGAGCGTGACCCCGGCTGATTCCACCACCTATACTCTGACCGCAAAGGGAGCGGGCGGGACGCAGACGGCCACGGCGCGTGTCACCGTGAACGCGCCACCCCCACCGCCACCTCAGCCGTCGGCCACTGAGGAAGAACTGTTCTCACAAACGGTGAAGGACATTTACTTCGACTACGACAAGAGCGACATCAATGCGGACCAGCAGTCGTCCATGCAGGGCGATGTCGAGTTCCTGAAGCAGCATCCCAACATCAGCTTCACGGTAGAGGGTCACTGCGACGAACGGGGATCGACGGAATACAATCTGGCCCTGGGCGATAGCCGTGCGAATTCCGTCCGTAACGCTCTGGTACAAGGCGGCGTTTCTGCCGATCACGTCAAGACCATCAGCTACGGCAAGGAAAAGCCGTTCTGCACCGAGTCGAACGAGCAGTGCTGGCAGCAGAACCGGCGTGGTCACTTCGTCTACGGGAAGTAAGGTTGATTGGCGCCGGTGTCGCGGCGGCTGGCAGGCGTATTTGCTTGCGCCTGAGTGCGAGGGCGGGACGCCCTGGCGACGGCCGGCGGGACGCCGGCGCTACATCATTACTTCGTTCCTCTGGCCGGGACGCGATTCATAATCTTCCATCGTAGGTATTGGACAATGAAAATCCAGCGATTTCCCATTTTGCTTGCCAGCTTGGCCCTGCTCTGCACCGGCGTGACGCCGGTGTGGGGCGTGAACAAGGACATGGTGCAACTGCAGACTCAGGTGCAGGACCTGCAGGACCGAATTGCTCACATGCAGCAGTCCTTCGACGAGCGCATGGGTGTACTTCAGCACCTCATTGAACAGAGCACCGACCGGGCCAACAAGGTTGCTACCTCGGTCACCGACCTTCAGACCACTCTCCAAAAGCAACAGACCGACAGCGGCGCCCATGCCGACCAGCTCTCGGGCCAAATCCAGTCCTTGAACGACACTCTGGACGAGCTCAAGGCGCGCCTGGGCAAGGTGAGCAAGCAACTGGAGGACATGCAGGCGGCGCAGCAGAGCATTGCCGTCCAGCAGACCCAGCAACAGCAGCAGGCAGCGGCCGCTCCTCCGCCCGACGTTCTTTACAACAATGCGCTGCGCGACTACCAGGCGGGAAAGAGCGATCTGGCGGCGCAGGAGTTTGGGGATTACGTGAAGTTCTATCCCAACACCGACCTGGCGGGGAACTCGAACTTCTACCTGGCTGACATCCAATTCAAGCAGGGGAATTACGCGGCGGCGGTCAAGAGCTACGACCAGGTCCTGCAGAGCTACCCGGACGGCACCAAGGCGGCCGCTGCAGAACTGAAGAAAGGTATGGCGTTAGTTGAGCTGGGGCAACAGGAAGCTGGAATCGCCGCACTGCGCCACGTGATACAACGCTATCCCAAGTCCAATGAAGCCATGCAGGCCCGGGACCGTCTACGCAAGCTGGGAGTGGCCACGACAGGAACTGAGGCGCGGAGGCCGCAGTAAAGCGTAGCTGTGACAACCGGCTATGCCGCCTGATGACGGCGATGATGGCGGCGACTGCGGCGGTGGTGACGACGGCGCGCATTGTCCTTGGCTTCCTGCCGGTGTGCGTTAACGCTGGCATGCGCCTGCTCACCCGGAGTGAGCTGTTCTCCCCAACCAGCCAAAGTCACCAGCAAAATTCCCGAAAGAGTGAATATGAGACGCTTCATCCTGACCTCGTTGAATCTTTGTCCCAATCTACAGGATTAACCCTTCCCACTGGTAAAAGTTTCACGATAGGCTGTGTATTGGCCTGATGCGTTTCCTGGCCTGAATCGGGGACATTCATGACTGACTTCAACAAAGACTTGGATCCGGCTCTGGCTGATGACCAGGACCGCGGCAAGGGCGCCGTAGAGCAGGACAGACGGCAGGAACCGCCTGGCAATACCTCTATGCAAGGACAGCTGGGGCATCGCGACCAGAACGCGCTGCTTAAATCCTCAGACACCGATTTTCCAGAACCCGGTGGAGTCCCTGAACACTCAGGGGAGCCTGCCGATAAGGAGAAAAAAGACGTGGCCTGAGCCATTCCGTTCCTAGTGCCACCCCTTACTCTCCCTTGTGTTTGTCCTTGTGGTGGAGATCAAGGCCGAAGGATGGGTGGTCGCGCGGGCCGGTAATCTTGATCGGCACTTCGGTCTGGCCGTTCTTCCGGAAGAACGGATCCACCGCCTTCAAGACGAAGGATTTCGCCCCGGTCGTCGTCTGCGAAATTTTGGCCTTCATCAGCAGCTTCCCGTAGAAGTCGAGGTTTTCTTTTTCCAGACCGTACCGGCCGTTGAGGGCGACCTGAGCTCCAGTGACCGTGAAGGTCAGGCCGCGGAACGTAATCACGCCGTTGTCGAGCACGAAATTGCCTTTGAGCTGGGACACGCTGCTGCCTGCATCCTTGTTTTCCGGCTGACCCTGACCCTTTCGGCTGAGCGTCTCGATTTTAGCGGTCACTTCCGGGCTGGTAAATTGGGCCTGCTGGACGTCAAATTTTCCGTCCAGATTCAAGCGATCGGCGAGATCGCCCTTGCCATGCGGCAAATCAAATTTGGTGCGAAAGTTTATAGCGCCGGTCAGGGGAGGCGGATTGGCTTTCACGGCCAGGCGCAACAGATCCTCGAGTCTGCCTTTCTCGACGGTCACGTCGAGCGTAATCTCTTTGCCCTGCTTGTCGGGAGATCTCACCACGCCGCCCTGGGCGACAATCACGGTGTTCAACAGGTGGGCCGTCACCGGATGCAGCAGCGTGTCCCCGTTGGTGCCATCCACGGTGGCGCTAAAGACCGTCTCCAGATCAAGAGGGTGCCCACCAACAGCGACCGTAAAGTCGGGAGTCGAGGTCTTGCCTTCGACTTCAATTTTCTCCAGCACGCCGCCAAACTTGCCGGTCGAAGACAGGATGCCGCTGATGCCTTTGAAGACTCCCAGGTCAGCCTTGTCGAATGTGTACTCGGCGGACAGCGGCGTCTGGCCGGGATCATCCGGGCTCCAGGGGCCGAAACTCCCCTTGGTGTCAATTTCGCCCGGAGGGACGGCGTTAGTGAGCTGCGCGTTGAATTTCGCGGGCCGGTCGAGTCCGACCGAGTGCATTACGAGGTGGTGAATGGCGAACACGTGAGGATCTTTGTCCGCGGACTTGGGCAGCAACCGAAGCTCCGCGTCATCCGACACAATTTCTCCGATTAAGATAGGGGCGTCTCGCACTTTCGACCAGTCCTGCTTCCTTCTTTCGCCCTTGGGTGGGACCTGTATGACCAGATCCTTGAGCTTGACCTGCCCGATTTTCCACGGCTTCCCGAGCAGGCCCGTGATGCCCGCCTGGGCGGAGAATTCGCCAATTGAAATCAGCGGCGGGACATCGGTGCGGCCTTCGTGACGGAGCACCAGTCCTGAACCTTCGATCCGCGCACCCGGAAACAGGTAGACGTGAAACTCTTTAAGCTCCACCTCAGCGTGAAATTTCTCGGCAAGCATCTCCACAACCTTCCTGTGCAGATACGGATTGGAGAGGTGAATTCCGGTCACGATGACGGCCACGATGGCGATCACGACCAGTGATATCACGATCAGCAGAGTCTTGCTTACCGTCCTGGTCCTGGTCTCAGTCATTTGCAGCAATCTCTGACGCTATTTCGGGGCAAATGGTTGGCAACAGAATGCTGGTGATCTTAGCGAACTTGTGCCAGCCGACGCCATGGCGATACCAGGCGTGCGCTGCAGGTCAACTGGCTTGGCCAAATCACCTCATGAGATTGGTTCGCCGGCTGCCCGAGGCTCTCGCCGATCTTCAGAGCTACACTTGTCTTGAAAGGCATCTATAGCCCCCATGAGAACGCCGTGTGACGAAGAAGTAATGAGATCAGCTGGCGTCGAAGTCCCCTGCGGAGCGGGAGCGAGAACCTGGATACTTGCTGCGACCATTCTCGGCTCCAGCATGGCGTTCATCGATAGCACGGTCGTCAATGTCGCTCTGCCTGTGCTCCAGACCAGCTTTCACGCGACCGTGGTGGACGTGCAATGGGTGGTCGAGTCTTACGGACTCTTCCTGGGCGCACTGATTCTTGTCGGCGGGTCTCTCGGCGATCTGTTTGGCCGACGTCTGATGTTGCTGTCGGGAGTTGCGATTTTCGCGGTGGCATCGGCCGGTTGCGGCGTTGCCTCAAACATTCACCAATTGATCCTTGCGAGAAGTATCCAGGGCGTGGGGGCGGCGCTGCTCGTGCCCGGCAGTCTTGCCATCATCAGCACATCTTTCGACGAGAAGAGTCGCGGCCAGGCGATCGGAACATGGTCGGGCTTCACGGCGATCACGACCGCGGTTGGCCCGTTGCTTGGCGGCTGGCTGATTGAGCATGCCTCCTGGCGATGGGTGTTCTTCATCAATCTTCCGCTTGCCGCGGCAGTGATAGCCATTTCTATCTGGCGGATTCCGGAGAGCCGGAGCGCCGTTGCAGGGCGCGTTGACTGGTCAGGGGCGATTCTCGCCACCCTCGGATTGGGTGGCCTGGTCAACGGTTTTATCGAGTCGGTCAACCTGGGTTGGAGGAATCCGCTAGTTTTCGGGAGTTTGATCGTGGGCTTCGGCTGTCTGATCACGTTCGCGTTGGTCGAGGCCAAAGTCACGGCGCCGATGCTCCCGTTACGACTGTTCGAATCCCGAAGCTTCAGCGGAGCCAACCTCCTTACCCTGCTTCTGTACGCCGCGGTCGGAATCTTCTTTTTCTTGTTCCCGTTGAATCTGGTGCAAGTCCAGGGGTACTCAACAACAGGGACCGGCGCTGCCATACTTCCGTTTATTCTGCTTATGTTTTTTCTCTCCCGCTGGTCCGGCGGACTCGTGGCTCGTTACGGCTCCAGAAGCCCGCTCGTCATCGGCCCTCTCATTGCCGCTTTCGGGTTCGTACTATTTTCCGTTCCCTCTGTGGGAGGCGGCTATTGGAGCGGGTTCTTCCCGGCGGTTGTTGTCCTGGGGTTCGGGATGGCAGTCAGCGTGGCTCCTCTTACCACGGTGGTTATGAATTCAGTTAGCCAGGACCGGGTGGGCACGGCGTCTGGTATCAACAATGCGGTGGCGCGCGTAGCGGGTGTCCTGGCTATCGCGGTCCTTGGGATCTTACTGGTGAAGGCCTTTGGTTTCCGGCTGGAGAGAAGCATCGCTGACCTCTCGCTGCCGCCTGCGGTTCTGCGGGAACTGCACGCCAACGAGAACAAACTCGCCGGCTTGCAGCTGCCCGTCGGTCTCGACCCCAATATCCAGGCTGCGATCAAGAAGTCGATTGAGGAGGCATTTGTATTCGGATTCCGGATCGCTATGTTGATTTGCGCGGGCCTGTCCCTGGCCAGTGCGGCAGTAACGTGGCTTATGGTTCCGAAGCAAGACAGAGATTCAGGAACGGCGGCGAAAACTCTGACTTGATCGAGAGCGCGAACAGCGACGACGCTGCCGGTCCCCTTTACTCCTGGCGTCATCCTGAGAGACGTCAGCCTCGAAGGACCCGGCGCGTACTATCCAATCGCCGCCCTAGCTGCATGTGCGGTCTATGCAAGTTGCTCGCAAGCTCAGCATGCGCATAAGAAGCAGACAAGATTGGGCGGCCGGTCCCGCTCCAGACTATACCTACCGCAGCTCTTCCATCACCTGTTCCAGCACTTCCCTGCCCGGCCGCACTGCGGATTCCGGAAGTGTAGCCAGAGGTTCCTCAGTCATGTTCAGCAGATCAACGAAAGTCGGCGTTTGGGAATTGACGTAGAACACGCCGGTCAGCACTTCGCCCTTTTCGTGGGCTTCATTCAGACGTGTGATGGCCTTGATGCGGTTGGTGGGGTCGTATTCTTCTTCGAGTTTACGCAGGCGTAGGTGAGAGCCGTCATGCATGGTCACATCGATGGTGGTTCCGGGGTCGTAGTCGATGGTAATGTCTTCGAACGCGGGGACAAAGCTGACTTCCTGCAACGGCTCTTCGTGGTCCTTCATGTACTTGTAAGACTTGGTGGAACCCTCGTGATCGTTGAAGGTCACACAGGGTGAGACCACGTCGAGCATGACCGTGCCTTGGTGGGCGATGGCCGCTTTCATCATGGCGTGGAGCTGCTTCTTGTCGCCGGAAAAAGACCGGCCTACGAACGTAGCGCCCAGTGTAATGGCCATGGCGCAGGTGTCGATGGGAGGGAGGTCGTTGATCACGCCGGTTTTCAGCGTGGAACCCATGTCGGCGGTGGCGGAGAATTGGCCTTTGGTCAATCCGTAAACGCCGTTGTCTTCGATGATGTAGATGATGGGCAGATTGCGCCGCATGAGGTGAATGAACTGGCCCACGCCGATGGAAGCGGTGTCGCCGTCGCCGCTTACGCCGAGGGCGATCAGATGGCGGTTGGCGAGAACCGCGCCGGTGGCAACCGAGGGCATGCGCCCGTGTACGGCATTGAAACTGTGCGAACGGCCCATGAAGTAGGCCGGGCTCTTGGACGAACAGCCAATGCCGCTCGGTTTGATCACGCGCTCGGGCGAGACTCCCATTTCGTACATGGCATCAATGATGCGCTCGGAAATTGCGTTGTGGCCGCAACCGGCACACAGAGTCGTCTTGCCGCCGCGATAGTCGAGCACGGACAAGCCAATGCGGTTGGTTTTCGGTGCTGGAGCCGGCTTGTCGGGGGTTGAGGTCGCCATTTACTTACCCTCCATGGTCATGAGTTCGTCGGTGACCGAGCGCGCGTCAAGCGGCAGGCCGTGAATGTGGGCGATGCTGCGCAGACGGGTGTGGAGCGCTGCTTCGAGATCCATCTTGAGCAGAGTGAGCATCTGGGCGTCGCGGTTCTGTTCGACCACGTACACCACGTCGTGGTGCTTCACGAAGTCGTGGACCTCGCGAGTGAATGGATAGGCGCGCAGACGGAGATAATCCGTCTCGATGTTGTACTCCTGGCGCAACTGGTCGCGAGCTTCGATCAAACCCCAATGGGAAGTGCCGTATCCGATGATGCCGATCTTTGACTTGCCGGTATCCACTTCCGGCCGGGGCACGAAGGAGCGGGCAGTCTCGAACTTGCGGTTGAGCCGCTCCATGTTGCGCTCGAAGTCGTCGGGACGCTCGCTGTATTGAGCTTTCTCGTTGTGTCCGCTGCCTCGGGCAAAATAGGCGGCGGCAGGATGATCGGTGCCGGGCAGAGTGCGGTAACCTACACCGTCTCCGTCAACGTCCTGGTAGCGGGCAAAGCCGCCGAGGCGATCGAGATCTGCTTTGCTCAAAACTTTGCCGCGGCTGATGGGCTTTTCCGGATACTTGAAGGGGTCGGCCATCCAGTTGTTCATTCCTAGATCAAGGTCGGACATGACGAAGACCAAGGTCTGGAATTGCTCGGCCAGGTCGAAAGCGTCGCCTGCCATGGTGAAACACTCCTCCGCGGAACATGGGAGCAGGAGGATGTGCTTGGTGTCTCCATGAGAGAGAAACGCGGTGGAGAGAATGTCGCCTTGCGACGTTCGCGTGGGCAAACCCGTGGAAGGACCGACGCGCTGGATGTCCCAGATCACGCCCGGGACTTCGGCGTAGTAGGCAAGGCCGGCAAATTCGGCCATGAGCGAAATGCCCGGGCCGGCGGTCGCTGTCATGGCACGCGCTCCTGCCCAACCTGCGCCCAACACCATTCCGATGGCCGCCAGTTCGTCTTCCGCCTGCACGATCGCAAATGTAGCTTTGCCGTCGGCACCGATGCGGAAGCGCTTCATGTACTCAATCATGCTCTCGGGCAACGACGACGACGGCGTGATCGGATACCAGGCGACCATGGTCGCGCCGGCGAACATGCAGCCCAGAGCCGCGGCTGAGTTTCCGTCGATAATGATTTTGCCGGCGGTTTTGTCCATGCGCTGGATGAAATAGGGATCGCGCTTGGTAAGGTTGGCCGCGGCGTAGTCGTATCCGGCTTTCACCGCCGCCAGGTTCAGGTTGGCCGCCTTCACCTTCTTGGAAAACTGCTTGCGGATCGCCTTCTCGACCTCTGCAATGTCGATTTGAAGCAACTGGGCAACCACGCCAACGTAGATCATGTTCTTGACCAGCTTGCGCAGCTTGGCCTCGGGACAGACGGGGGCAACCAGCTTGTCGTAAGGGACGGCGTAAAACACCAGATCGGGACGCAAGCTGCTCAGGTTCAACGGCTCGTCGTACACGACGACTGCACCTGCGGCCACGGACATCACGTCCTCATGGGCGGTTTCGGAATTCATGGCGACTACGAAATCGATTTCCTTTTTGCGTGCAATGTAGCCGTCTTTGTTGGCTCGAATTGTGTACCAGGTGGGCAGGCCGGCAATGTTCGAGGGAAACAGGTTCTTGCCCGAGACTGGAACTCCCATTTGAAAAATGCTGCGCAACAGGACCGTGTTGGAACTCTGCGAGCCCGACCCGTTCACCGTCGCAACTTGAATACTCATGTCGTTTACGACAGGCTTTTGTTCCGGTGGGCGACTCTCAGCGTGGAGAGATACATCCGTGGTGGCCATTCCCGACCTTTCCTTGTGCTGGCTTGTACTTAAAGCGGGTTTGTCCGCTTGCAGTAGTAGTGCAGTCAGAACCCTTTATTATACGGCAGGCAAACCGACGCGAACAGGCATTGAAGGCGGAGTCGTGCCACAGAGGTATCTATTTGGGAACTATGAAGAGGAACTATGAAGATGAGCGTCCGTCGCCTGATTTGGGCAGGCCTGATTTTTCAGAAGCCAGCTCGTTTACTTTTGCGCGGTGGTGGCGTGCAGCTTGGCATCGGCAACGATGCCCTCGAAGCGCGAATCGGTACGAATCCCTTTTAGGTCGGGGTCGGTCGCAATGCCGAGGGCTTGGGCGGGCGATAGTCCGTGTGCGAAGGCCTCGTGCAAGTATGCGAACGCCTCATCGGGCCGTCCGCGACGCGACGCAAGGCACGCCAGGTTGTATGTTGTGTCCGCGGTGCGGGGGCTTTCGGGCCCGAGGACACGACGCTGAATGTCGCGGGTTTGAAGCAGAAGTTTTTCGGCCTCGTCGTACTTGCCCAGACCACCGAGACTGTTGGCGAGGCCGATCTGCGTTATCAACGTATCCCTTTGTTCTGGTCCCAAAACCCGGCGCTGGGATTCAAGGGTTTCTTGCTGCAACTTGGCCGCCTCGGCGTAGCGCCCTTCGTATCCTAAAACATTGGCCAGGTTGTTCATGGTGAGGAGGGTGTCGGGGTGTTCAGGACCGCGAACCCGGCGATCGAGGTCGATCAACTCGCGGAACATTTTATCGGCGTCGGCATAGCGGCCTTCCCATTCAAATATCCCCGCCAGGTTATTCATCGACGTCTGAGTGTCCGGGTGTTCGGGGCCAAAGACACGGCGGCGAATGTCGAGCGTTTCCTGCTCCATTTTCTCCGCTTCCGCATAGCGGCCCTCTTCGCCAAGGGTCCAACCCAGATCACTCATCGACTGCAAAGTGTCCACGTGCTCCGGCCCCAACACCCGCTTCTGCAAGTCGAGCGTTTCCCATAGCAG
>Ga0307471_100000337_pt1 | contig 24116 bp, 20 predicted proteins | sample atmos_gasesAM3C__2_FD_204566 | JGI IMG/M metagenome (GOLD analysis project Ga0307471, IMG submission 204566) | Hardwood forest soil microbial communities from Morgan-Monroe State Forest, Indiana, United States - atmos_gasesAM3C_515 | ecosystem: Environmental > Terrestrial > Soil > Temperate...
TCCTCCATGCTCGAAGTCAATACGACCGGCATGCCAAGAATGCGCGCGGCTCGGGCGAGCGCCAGCGTGTGTCGCTTGACGCGTTCCAGGTCGAGCGTCTTGACAAGCTGCATCGTGCCAAACTGATGGTCGATCAGAACCAGGGCTGATGTCGCCGCTGTGAATCTATTGTTTTTCACGCAGCTTTCTCCTCGAACAGTCACACCCGTCGGCTGGCTAGGTCCTGACGACTGCCAGCGACGAGCACGGCGCTCGCGCTCGCTTTGAGGTACTACCTTCGCAAGGGGGACTGTAAGGGACGACCGTGGCTGGGTCGAATAATCCCTGGAAATGATCTCCATAGCGGTAGAGCATTTTGCAATCGTCCCGTCGTGGTGAGCGACGGTCGAATACTGCAAGCCGATCCTATATCCGGAACACCCGGCCGGGCTCGAGCGGCTATTCGCCTTCAGGCGCGATCGTCACCCTGGGCCCACTGAGCTCCTCGTGCAAAACGATCTGGCAGGACAAACGCGAGTTGCGGCGGCGCGCAGGCAATTCGCTCAGCATATCGCTTTCGTGTGGCGAGGGCGGCGGCAGCCTCACCAACCATTCGACATCGACATATACATGACACGTCGCACAGGCACAGGCGCCTCCGCAAAGGGCGAAGCCGGCATCCTCCAGGGTTCTCAGCTCCTCCATCAGGACGGTTCCCACGGGGGGGGTCAGTTCATGGTCTCGGCCCTGTCGGTCTATCGCTCGCACATTCGGGACACGAATCCTCTGTCAGCGCCATCGCGGCGGGCCGCTGCTGTCGCCGCGGACGATTCTGCTATGCGGCGGGATACGCTGACACGCGGGCCCGGGCGTAACGATAGGGCTCAAAGATTGGCCGGGCGCATCACTATTGGAAACGGCGGGGATACCCACCAGACATGAGTTCGGGCACTGACTGCATCAGTCGTCATTGCGGCCGCGTATTGCCCCTATATCAAGCTTTCATTCGACCACCAGAGAGGTGGCTGTTAACTTGCCCAAAATGGCTGGAGCTGCGTAACGGTGGTTTCACAAACCGATCGACAGAAAGCGGCTGAGATGCTGTTGCAGGCCGAGCGTGAGCGCAAGCCCATTCAGCAGCTGTCAACGCTCTGGCCGGACATTAACTTCGATGACGCGTACGCCGTTCAGGGTCTGGTGCAAGGGCAGAAAATCCGCAATGGCCGCCGGCTGATCGGCCACAAGGTCGGATTGACTTCAAAGGCGATGCAGCGCTCCTCGCAAATCACTGAGCCGGACTATGGACACCTTCTGGATGACATGGTACTCAGCGACGGAGCCAGGGTCCCCCACGCCAACTACTGTGCACCGCGCGTCGAGGTTGAGCTGGCGTTCGTGCTCGGCAAGCCGCTGCGCGGCCCGGGTATCCTTCTTACAGATGTGCTTCGTGCTACTGAATACGTGGTCCCGGCGCTCGAGATCGTGGATGCTCGTGTGCAGAATCCGCGCAAAATTTTCGACACGATCGCAGATAATGGCGCGGCGGCGGGCATCGTCATTGGTGGGCGGCCTGTTGGGCCGATGGAGGTCGACTTACGTTGGGTGGGTGGCATCATGTATGTCAATGGGGATATTGAGGAGACCGGGCTTGCAGCTGGCGTGCTGGGGCATCCGGCCATGGGAGTGGCGTGGCTTGCCAACAAGCTGAGCGAGCACGGCGTAGCACTCGAAGCCGGCCATCTGATCCTCGCAGGCTCATTTACGCGCGTGGTCTGGGCGAAGAAAGGTGATACCGTGCACGGTGATTTCGGACGCCTCGGCGGAGTGGCTGTGCAGTTCGTCTAGCGGGCGGACCGGCAGTGATCCGAAGCTCGGCCGCGTAATGCAAGTCAAGTCCGAGAAGGCGGCGGGATCGAGGACCGTCGTGGACATGAATCACAACGTATTCAAGAGAGCTCTGCAGCGACGGGAACTGCAGATCGGCCTGTGGAGCACGCTGTGCAGCAATCTGGCCGCTGAAATCATCGCCCACTCAGGCTTTGAGTGGATTCTCCTCGATACCGAGCACTCGCCGAACGAGGTGCCGGACCTGGTGACTCAGCTACAGGCAATGGGTCGGGGCACTGCGAGCCCCGTGGTCCGAGCGGCCTGGAATGACCCCGTCCTGATCAAGCGCATGCTCGACATTGGGGCGCAATCCATTCTATTGCCCTACGTGCAGACTGCAGAGGAAGCAAGACGCGCCGTCGCGGCCGTCCGCTATCCGCCGCGGGGCATGCGTGGCGTATCAGCCGTGAGCCGCGCCAGTAACTTTGGTCGCATCAAGGACTATCTACAGAAGGCCGATGAAGAAATTTGTTTGCTTGTGCAGATCGAGAGCGAGCTCGCGCTCGAGCAGCTGGAGGCGATCAGCACCACAGATGGGGTGGACGGGGTCTTCATCGGACCGGCCGATCTGTCCGCATCGCTCGGACACCTCGGCGATCCGCAGCACCCGGAGACTCAGAGCGCGCTGCAGGATGCGGGCCGTCGACTGGCGCGGCTCGGCAAACCTGCTGGCATCCTGACAGTGATTGAAGCGGACGCCCGCCGCTACATCGAATGGGGATACAGTTTCGTGGCGGTCGGGATCGATACCACACTGCTGGCAACGAGTGCGGACGCCCTCGCAAGGAAATTCAAAGCTACGTAGTGGGTTACGCGTCGTACGGGACAGGATTGGCAGTGCCGTCCGCGCTGGTCAGCCAGTCCCACATGCGCTCGAAAATCCGGCCCTGCATAGTCGCACGCGCCGCGGATTCCTCGGGGTCAAACACCAAGCCCGGAATGCCGGACGCGAGCACGTCAAGCTCGACGCGGGCGGCGTCCTCCAGATACCACGACAGAACGCAGGCTTCCTGAAGAGATGAGCCGACGGCCACCGCGCCGTTGCCGCGCAGAACGATGGCCCGCGCGGCTCCCAACGTGGCTGCTACTGCCGCCGCCCACGCGTCATGGCGGACCAGACGCGGATCGTGCCAAAAGGGTGGCTCGGGCGCGAAGTAACTGCCGAAGCCGTGGCGTGCGCTGGGTGTCCTTCCCAAGGCGGAAAGGCTTACGAGCTTTGGGGACTGGAACCTGACAATTCCGCCAACATCCGGACGCAGCCGATACACCTGCTGGTGAATCCGGACTTCACCGAGTACCTCCGCCGGCACTGGGCCATCAATCGGCACTCGGATCGGAACGTCGGAATCGGTGACCAGTCCCAGCGGCTTGGCCGGACTCACCAGGCAATAGTGGGCGTCGAGACGCACGCTGCAGTGTCCATAAGCGTGCGCCAGCCCGGCGCGAGCGATGGCACGCGATGCGACCTTGACCAGATCATCAGCGCGGTGACGCGAGCTCATGATGCGCGGTCGATCAGGTCTTGAATTCGGGAATGTCGGGCTTCGAGCCCCACATGCAAAAAGATGAGGGGCGCAACGGAAACTGGCGCGGGCGATAGCCGGAGTCCTCGGGGATCAGTCGCACGCCGGTCGAATACTCGTAAGTCATGCCGTCCGGTCCTTCAAAGTACAGGAACGTGGCATACGAGGTCGGGTGACGCCCGGGTCCAAAGCGGATGTGGACACCTTGTTCGCACAGGAAGTAATACGAGCGCATGATGTCATCGACGCTTGTCACCTGATGGTTGATGTGCTGCACGCCATGACGAGTCGAGGGAAACAGCGCGATCTTGTGATGCACTTCATCGATACGCAGCAGTGGCGCCTCGCCTATCCAGTCACTGACCTTGGCGCCACACGTGCCAGTCCAGAACGCCTGGTCGCGGGAAGGCGAATTGGTATACAAGCCAACGTGTGAGAAGCCCGTAATGCCAGCCGGCCGGGATGCAAAGCACGGCCGGCCGCTGTGCCAGGGCTGGGCGATCAGATCGATCGTCGCACCGCTCGGCTCCCGAAAGCTGACGAATGCTCTGACGCGTCGCTGCTCACATTCGGTAGGAGTGCCAACATGCACCGGAAACCCCGCTGTTTCCAGCTCGCCAGCTGCCTGGTCCAGTTCGGCTGGATCCTTCACTTCAAATCCGACCGTATGGTCGTCAACGGGGGCGTCGAGATACACGAGCGTGTGATCGCGATCGTCCGAGCGAAGATAAGCCGCATGCTTGTCACGCGCTCCGAGCTCCAACCCAAGCACCCGGGTTGCAAAGTTCACGGCATGATCCATGTCCTGCGTGCCCATACGCACGTAGCGAATGTCATGCAACGCGATCATCGGCGTCTCGCTTCGATTGGAATGCCGTTTGTCAAGCCCTCACCAAGCAGTCGTGCCGCCGTCGATCGCAAAATCCGCACCAGTCACCCAAGAGGACTCATCGGAGGCGAGATACACAGCCAGCGGGGCTATGTCTTCCGGCTTGCCAACGCGCCCGAGCATCAGTTTCGCCCGCATCGGAGCAAACCAATCCGGATTCTCGATGAACGCTTTGGTTTGCGCCGTCAGTACCAGGCCGGGTGAGATCGTATTGCAGCGGATTCCATGGGGACCACCTTCCATGGCAATCTGCTTCGACATCGCGATGACGCCTCCCTTCGCCGCCATGTGCGCGAGCGCCGGAAGTACCTGGTAGGCAATCTTGCCGGAGGTTGAGCCCACGTTGATGATCGATCCACCGCCACGGCGCTTCATGAGCGGAAACACGGCCTGGCAGGCGTGAAACACCAGGTCTATTTCCTCACGCAGCGTGTTGCTCCATGTGTCGTAGGTCATGTCGGGCAGCCAGGCGAAATAGGCCATCGAGCCGTTGTTATAGAGGACATCTACGCCACCGTAGGTCTTCTCGGCGAGTGTCATCAGACGATCGACGTCAGCGCGTAGTGCCATGTTGCAGGGCTGCAGGGAAACCATCTCCCCACCCTGATTCCTGACCATTTCAAGCGTGGTGCTGCCGGTGGCTCCATTTACATCGCAGCCCACTATTCGTGCGCCTTCCTGCGCAAAGCCCAGCGCCGCGGCACGACCCATGCCGCTGCCGGTACCCGTGATGATGCAAACCTTGCTCTGCAGTCTGTTGCTCACGTGAGTAACATCCGTTTGCGGTGCCTACAGGTTGGACATGTCAGCATGGATGCGAACGTCACAGATGAGTCCGCCCCGGCGCCGCAGCACGGTGCATGGCCGGATCGTATGAGTAGAGTCATCAGGCCGTGTGTACATGCAGAGAGTTTCGGCGACGCCTATTGTGTCCTGATGCAGTGACCATGCGCTCACGATGCTGTGCGACATCGCCTTGATACGCTTCCACAGGCCGCCGATCGCCCCCGCCAGGGCGTCCTTTCCCGCAGCGGTTGGGTAGTTCGCCACGGTCAGACGGACATCGTCGGTGTGAAGCGCCAGGAAGCGCTCCATGTTCAAACTGTCCGCGACCCGAAAGAATTCGAATATCCAGCGGTTGTCGCCCGCGCAATCCGCCTTGTCGCTGAACGGAATCGCCTCCCGACCCCGCTCTTCGACGGTCCGCCGCACAGCCGCCAGGGTGGAAGCGACGGCGCCAAGATAAGCACCCTCCATCGGTGCAAAATGCTTAGTCTCGGCATCGCTGCTGGGTGCCAGGCCCTCTTTGCTCAGCGCAAACGAGAAGGTGAGCGTCAGATTGCCCTGCGGATCCTCGCCGATGATGTTTTCGATTCGCCCCGGTTCCGAACCAGCGACACGTTCGAAAATCACCCGCTGCTCGGGTTCAAAGGTGACCCTTTCCCGCAGTGGAACATTGTTGACGACGATGTTACGCATCAGCCACCTGTCGCCGTGTTCAATGACCTCGCACTTCTGCATGATGGGCACGTAGGGCAGGGCGTTGTTGGCCTTCATCTCCAGCCCTGTCCAGACGTCGTGCCGGCTCAGAAGGGGCTTGCTGGGTTCGTTGATCGGTACGGTTCGGGAGAGCTTGTACATACGGCGACCTCAGTGCGAGTGCTGGCTCCGTTCGAGGGCTCCTTGCTGCAGTTTCAGGTGGCGAGATAGCCCCCATCGACCGCGATGGCTGCGCCGTTGACGAACGATGCAAGATCGGAGAGCAGCCATTTCACGGCCTCGCCGATCTCGGCCGGCTGGCCGAAGCGGCCGATCGGGTGACGTTCCTTCACTTTTTGAAAGAACGCGCTGAACTGAGGGTCCTCCACCAGTCGGGAAATCATCGGTGTGAGTACGATGCCCGGCAACACCGCATTCACCCGGATGCCCTGCCGGCCGTATTCGGCCGCGGCGGCACGCGTCAGCCCGACCACGCCGTGCTTTGCTGAGATGTATTCGCTGGCATTCGGGATTGCGACTTGGCCGAGCGAGGAGGCAGTGTTCACGATTGCACCGCCTCCTGTCGTCAGCATCGCCGTCACCTCATGCTTGATGCAAAGGAATACGCTGGTCAGATCAATGCGCAGGGCTCGATCCCACTGCTCCAGTGTCAGCTGATGCAATGGCAACGCGCATTGTTCGACCCCGGCGTTGTTGTAAGCGCCGTCGAGTCGACCGAAAGTCTTGACCGCGTGATCAACGAGCGCGTGGATATCGCGCTCGGAAGCCAGGTCGGCCGGAAAGAACGCAGCACTCAGGCCGGCATCGGAAACGGCGCTGAGTGTCTCTCGAGCGCGATCGGCCGCGATGTCGGTAACGACAACGTTGGCTCCGGCGTTGGCCAACACAATGGACGCCTCACGGCCTATGCCGCCGCCGGCACCGGTGACGATGATGGTCTTACCCTGCAGGATCCCGGGCACGGACAGTCCCCCCGAAATGTCCACCGTGGGACGGAACCTTGATGGAGCCGTTGGCCCGCGGCCGTGCAGACCGATTCCAACCGGGAAACATCCTAAAGCGACCGGAAACGGAGAGTCGAATCACCTCTGGATATGCTGGGAATACCGGCCGGGAATGTGCACGGCGCCGTGTGGGGCGGCGCGGAAACCTGGCTAGCTGTAGTTATCGGCAGCCAGATTCGGTTCGCCATCGAAGGATTCGATGGCCAGAAGTGGATCGGCGTCGTTATTGGCATCGCGACTACCGTAGAGCCGCTTGAAGATGCCTCGTAGCCATTGATTGCCCGGGTCGGCATGAAAGCGGCCATGCCAGTATTGAGCCACCTTGAAGTGCGGTATTTCAATCGGCAGCTCGAGGATCCTAACGGGGACCAGTCGCGCACAAGCCAGAGCCAGCCTGTGGGGGATTACGACCAGATGATCCGTATTCGAAACCATGGAAGAGATCCCGACGGCGTGTCCCAGGCGGACCGCCACGCGACGGTGGACGGCGGCAGCGCAAAACGCCTTGTCGACGAAACTCTCCTGCGACGCATGTCCGCCGCCTGCGGGCCGGTACACCAGATGCGAAGCCTGCAGGAACTGTTCGAATGACAGAGTCTCGTGTATGTCAGGATGGCCTTGCCGGACCATCCCCACGTACCACTCCTCAAAGAGGACCTGGCAGCGAATGGAGCCGTCAAAGTTCTCAAAATAGCCCACTGCGAGATCAACATCGCCGGATTCCAGTCCCATGCCCCGCATGCGCGGCGCAGGCATCTGAATCGTTTCTATGTTGATTTTCGGGGCTTCGGACGCAAGCACGGTCAGCAGACGCGGCAACAGGACCATCTGGCCCGCATCGTTCATGTAGATCCGGAAGGTTCGGTCCGAGCCGGCCGGGTCAAAGCCCATCTGACAGTCGATCGCACCGCGCACCTCGATCAGGGCACGGTGGATAGTGTCTGCCAGCGCCTCAGCTCGCGGCGTCGGGGCCATACCCTCGACCGTTCGCACGAACAAGGGATCTTCAAAAATCTCGCGTAAGCGATTGAGCTGCTTGCTCACCGCCGGCTGGGTGAGGTGCAGGGTCGAGGAAGCGATTGTGACGCTGCGCGTCGTATAGATGGCGTCGAAGACCCTGAGCAGATTCAGGTCTAGGCTGCCGAAGTTTACGGTCCTTGGAGCACGCATCGTCAAATGGTAGCGCGGTTGTCTTGCGAACGCACCACTTTGAGCAGAGCAGGTGCCGGCGGCATTGCGCCCGCGCATGCCGGCCATGTCGAGTTTTCATTCGACCCCGCGAGCGGCGGAACTTAACGTTTGGATCATGTTGAGCCCGACCTTCGCGCATTTCATCAACAATAAGTTCATCGGCAGTCGCTCCGGGCGGCAGTTCGAGAAGCGCTCACCCGTGGACGGAAGTCTGATCGGCATGGTGCCCGAGGCGGGTGATTCAGAGGTCGATGCAGCCGTAGAGGCAGCGCAAGCCGCTCTGTTGGGCCCCTGGCGGCGACTGCCATTGTCTCACCGCGCCGGCATGCTGGAAGCCGTTGCGGCCGAGATCGACCGCAGGGCTGACGAATTCATCGACGCGGAGGTCCACGACACCGGCAAACCGCGAGCGCTGGCGTCGCACCTGGATATTCCGCGCGGTGCGGCGAACTTTCGGGCGTTTGCCGATATGGTCAAGAATGTGCCGACGGAATGCTTCGAGACGCCGACTCCCGACGGCCGAACGGCATTGAACTACTCCGTGCGCGTGCCCCGAGGCGTCGTAGGGGTGATTTGCCCCTGGAATCTGCCGTTGCTGCTGATGACCTGGAAGGTGGCCCCGGCGCTGGCTTGCGGAAACACGGTGGTCGTAAAGCCGTCGGAGGAAACCCCGGGAACCGCAACGCTTCTGGGCGAAGTGATGCAGTCAGTGGGCGTTCCCTCAGGCGTATTCAACGTCGTGCACGGTCTTGGGGAGGGCTCGACCGGGGAGCTTCTGGCCACCCATCCGGGCATAGCGGCAATTACCTTTACCGGTGAAACGCGGACCGGGGAAGCGATCATGAAGGCGGCCGCCGATGGAGTGCGCCCCGTATCGCTCGAGCTCGGTGGCAAAAACCCCGGGATTGTATTCGCGGACTGCGATTTTGAAGCAGCGGTGGCCGGAATCAATCGGGCCGTGTTCCTGAATTGCGGGCAGATATGCCTGGGTACTGAGCGCGTTTACGTGCAGCGTGAGATCTTCGAGCGGTTCGTCCGGGCGCTGCGCGAAAGCGCTGAGACGCTAAAGCCCGGACACCCGTCCGACAAGAGTACCGGCATCGGGCCCCTCATCAGTCTCAAGCATCGCGACAAGGTGTTGGAGTACTACCGCATGGCGATCGACGACGGTGCCCGCCTCGTCTGCGGAGGCGGAATCCCGCGGATGCCGGACGCCCTGGCGGGCGGGGCATGGGTACAACCGACGATCTGGACCGACTTGCCCGAATCCTCGAGGGTTGTACGCGAGGAGATCTTCGGGCCCTGCTGTCACATCGCTCCGTTCTCCACCGAGGATGAGGCGCTGGCCTTGGCTAATGACACTCCCTACGGCCTCGCGGCCACGGTGTGGACGCGCGATGTGGGGCGAAGCAAGCGCATGGGCTCGGGTGTGGCGGCGGGAATCGTATGGATAAACTCCTGGTTCCTGCGCGATCTGCGCACTCCCTTCGGCGGCTCAAAGCTCTCGGGAATCGGTCGGGAGGGCGGGATTCATTCCCTGGAGTTCTACTCGGAGCTTCGCAATATCTGTGTGGCTGGCTAGACGCGCATCAAGGTGAATTCAATGAACGAATCATCGGCAGAAGAGAAGCCTGTCAGGCCAAAGGTCGAGCCCACTTTGAAACTCAAGTTCTTGTCGCACGGAACGCTCGAAAGCGTCGATCTGGAGTTTACCCGACGCTTCTACGAGGAGTTTCTGGGGCTGGAGGTCGTCAAGGTCAGCAACGTGTCGCTCTGGTGTCGTCTGGGCGGTAATCACATCTACGTGGCCGTGCAAGTGAAGCCGGAAAAAAAAGCGCCGATGCCGTTCCTAAATCACAACGGAATCGATGTCGAAACCGAAGAGGACGTCGACGAGTGTCACAGGATCGTGGTTCGTGATGCAGAAAAATGGAAGCTGACCAAAATCAGCAAGCCGGGAGTGCAGCATGGTACCTATAGCTTTTATTTCTTCGATGCCGATGCCAACTGCTGGGAGATTCTCGCCAACCCACCGGGTGGATATTGCTGGATGTTCGAGCGCGGCGACCAGCAGGGCGTCGGTCACATGAGCCGTACGTTTGAACGTCCGGCGTCCACACTGCGCAAGCGCCCGACGAATCCCTGAGGGGCACCCCGACGGCGGCACGGCCATGCGCGATTGCTCATACCGGTTGGCCAGCTACGCCAATGCAGACGGCGCGGCGCGTGCCGGCATCGTGGTTGACGATCGCCTAGTTGATGTGGAGCAAGGGCTCGCTGCGCGCGACGGCGATGAGGGCGGCTCAATGCGCTCGGTGCTGGCAATTCTTGAGCACTGGCAGGAGGTCGGTCCCAGGCTCCAACAGCTTGCCCGAGCTGTTCGAGCGGCCACAACACTCAGCGCCACTCAAGCACTCTCCGAGGTGAAGCTGCTGGCGCCAGTGATGTTTCCCGGCACCGTGTTCTGTGCCGGGGCCAATTACAAGGACCATGTAAAGGAGATGTCGCAGGCACTGAATCTGCCCGAGGAGGCCGACGCGCATGCGATCGGGTTGAAGCCCTGGCATTTCATCAAACCGTCGGCACCCTGCATACGCGAGACGGGTGCCCGAATCTCACTGCCGCGCTACTCGCGGTGCGTTGACTGGGAGGCGGAGATCGCGCTGGTCATCGGAAGATATTGTCGCGACGTCAGTGTCACGGACGCGCTCGAGCACGTTGCCGGCCTGACGATCGTCAATGACCTGTCTGCTCGTGATCATCTGAAGCGCGAGAAAGTACCGGTCGACTCGCCCTTTCGCTTCGATTGGGTCAGTCAGAAGTGCTTCGAGGGTGCTTTGCCCATGGGTCCGTGGATCTGCCCGCTAGACGACGCTGGCGATATCGACAGCCTGGGAATCAAGCTCTGGGTCAACGGGGAGCTCATGCAGGACTCCTCCAGCGCCAATGTGATCTTTTCGTTCGCGGAACAGGTCGCGCACCTGAGTACCCGCGTCACGCTGCGACCGGGTGATCTGATTGCAACCGGCACGCCTGCCGGGTGCGGCGCGGCGCGCGGACGGTATCTGCGGCCGGGGGATCGAGTCAGGATCTGGGTCGAAAGAGTGGGCGAATTGCACAGCGAGTTTGCTGCATGAAGAAAGCGGCCTCGCGCGCAGCAGGCGCGCGATCATACTGCCAAACCGAATTTGGCCGCTGACGGACCTCATCGAGGGGCTACGCGCCATGAACAAAGTCATCAACGAACAGCTTCGACACCAAGTCGCGGGACAGCTCGCGGCGGGGTTCAAGGGCGACTTCATTGATTCAGGCCATCCGGACTACCCCAAGCGCCGCGTGGTGTGGAACGCAATGGTGAGCAAGAAACCGGAGCTCATCCTTCGCTGCCGGAGCACCGCTGACGTGGTAGCTGCTGTGAACGTGGCCCGCACGAACGGACTGTACCCCTCGATACGGTGCGGCGGTCACCAGGTTGCCGGAAAGGCTCTTGCCGACGGGGGACTGACCATCGACTTGAGCGGGATGCGCGCGGTCTCCGTGGATGCGGATCGGATGGTCGCGCACGTCGAAGGGGGATGTCTGCTGGCCGACGTCGACGTAGCCACCGCGCGATTGGGCGTGGTGGTACCCGCGGGAACCGTGTCGGAAACGGGTGTCTCAGGGCTTGCACTCGGCGGCGGCGTCGGCTGGCTCTCGCGGCCGTATGGACTGACCTGTGATCAGTTCATCTCCCTTGAACTTGTGGTGGCGACGGGAGAGGTGATCGAAGTCGACGCGCGCTCCCATCCAGACTTGTTTTGGGCCCTGAAAGGCGGAGGGGGCAATTTCGGCGTCGTGACCCGGTTCATGCTCAGATGTCACAAATTCGGTCCGAACATGCTGATCGGTGCAGCGCTCTACGAGCCTGCCGAGGCCAATGAGGCTCTGTCTCAGTATGCTCGCATGTATCCCAGCCTGCCGCGAACAGTCGGATGGCACGCGGCGTTCAAGGCGTCCATGCCGAAGCTGCCGTTTGTTCCCGACGCGCTCGTCGGCAAGCGCCTCGTCATGCTCATCAGCATGTGGCTGGGCGATCCTGCCGACCCGGCGGGTCTCGAGATGATTAAGCGATTGACTTCCGTCGGCAAGCCAACCGTTACCGCCACGACGGTAATGCCGTTCGCGCAGCGAGTGCAACGCATTATCGACGAGGAATTCCCGGATGGACACCGGTACTACACGAAGGAAGTGCACCTGCGGACAGTGGGTCCGGAGGTCATCGCCCGCCTCATCGGGTTCTGGAAGCAGATGCCAATGGACGGTGAGATCGAGCTGATCGGCCTGGGCGGTGCGATCGGCGACGTAGCGGAAGCCGACAGCGCCTTCGCCAACCGTCAGTATCAGCACTGGTTGGTCTTTGCTCTGCGCTGGGATGATCCCGGGAAGGACCAGGAATACACTGACATGACGCGCGCGTGCCTGCGCGACCTTGCCCCGTGGGCTGGCAAGGGAGTATATGTGAATATGCTGAACGACGACGACTCCGATCGCATCGTCGAGGCTTACGGCGGTCCTGAGAAGTACTCAAGGTTGTGTGCGGTGAAGGGTCGCTACGATCCGAATAATTTCTTTCGGTTGAACGCCAACATCTCTCCAGCGCGCACCGGGAACGTCAGCCAATCAACGCTCAGCGCGCCGTAAAGGCCATTTAGGCGCTTCGCGATTGCCCAGGAGTTCGACACTCCACCTGCTGTCAGGTGTGTTGAACTCTGCGCGTCATCGTTTCGTCAGTGTTGGGCAATCGTGCTGTCATGTTCAAACAGCAATAACCCGCATTCCGATTTGTCATTCGATCTTAGATAACGTCGCGCATACATTGACCGCACGACGTAGCGCCGGGTCATTGAGCCGAGCGCCACTGAAGTTGGGCAAGACATCCTGACGCGCCCGGGCGGCCCGCAGTGATGCACAAACCGGAGGGGAGGATGGTCAGCAACTCCACCCAGTCGCCGCGATACGACTTCGAGCCGATGATCTATCGCCAGCCGGTGCGCTTTCCGAAAGGTGAGCGTCTGGCGGTGCTGATCTACGTGAACATCGAGCACGTGCCCTTTGGCTCCAAGGCGCTGGCGCACGCGATCTACCCGGGGACGCTGCAGTTTTCACCCGACATCCTCAATCACGGCTGGCGTGACTACGGCAACCGCGTCGGGCTGTGGCGCATCATGGATGCGATGGATAAACACGGCTTCCGCGGTACGGTCAACCTCAATAGTGACGTGTGCCGTGAGTATCCGGCGATTATCAAAGAAGGGAATGCAAGAAAGTGGGAATGGGGGGCACAAGGCGACAACAACACGAGTATTCCGGCGCTAATGCAGGAGGACCAGGAGCGCACCTTCATTCAGCGCAACCTCAAGATCATCGAAGAGGGCACTGGCATGCGGCCGAAGGGCTGGCTCAGCATGTGTTTGGCAGAAAGCTTCGTTACACCAGACCTGCTGGCGGAAGCCGGGATCGAGTACGTGTCGAACTACACGCACGACGAGTTGCCCGTGCCGATGCGGCTGAAGAGTGGCTCGCTGCTGACGATGCCTTACACGCTCGAGATCAATGACGTGCCAGCGATCATGGTCAAGGGCTCTTCGGCGGAGGTTTTCGGTCGGATGATTCGCGATCAATTCGATGTCCTGTACGAAGAGGGGCAAAAGCGTCCCCGAATCATGTCGATATCGGTGCATCCATTCATATCAGGTCATCCTTTCCGGATGAAGCACATCGAGGCAGCACTGGGATATGTGGCCTCACACGCCGGCGTGTGGCGGACCACGGGACTGGAAATCAACAACTGGTATCGCGCCAATTATCTGCGTGATGGCCATGCAGGCTGAGCGGCTGGCAATCCGCTGCAAGCAGCCCGGCAAGGGTTTGCGTGGTAAAGGGGGACTCATGATGCACAACGGAGCTCTGGCTCGAGTTGCCGCGATCTGTGTGGCGTTGATGCTCTGGCGGCTGACTGCCGCAGCGGCGCCGGAGTCTGCCGCGTCTGGGGCTGCCGCGGCTGGAGAGGCGCTCGAGGTGGTCACGGTGACTGCCCAAAAGCAGACGGAGAATCTCCAGAGGACAACCGCCGAGGTCACCGCGATACCGGCGGAGGCGCTCGTAACCGCCGGCGTCACAGATCTGCGTCAGGCGCAGATGGTCGTGCCTTCGGTGCGATTCCAGGCCGAGGGAAACAACACCCAGGTGTTTGTCCGGGGTGTGGGCGCGAACCTCGACTTTCCGAATGTCGAGCCGAACGTGGCGTTCAATTTTGCGGGTACGTATCTGCCTCGCGAGGCGACCAGCGCTTCGTTCTTTGATGTCGCGCAGCTGGAGCTCCTGCCTGGATCCCAAGGTACCTTGTACGGCCGCAGCGCAATTGGCGGCACCATCGTGATGACGCCGGCTAAGCCCGGCTTCAATTACGAAGGAACGACGCTGCTCGAGGTAGGAAATTATTCGGCGATACACGTCACCACGACACAGAACGCGAAGCTCTCTGAATGGGCGGCGCTGCGCGCGGCGGTGGACTACGCCTACAACAGTGGCTATGAAACGACGGGCGCCTATTCGAAGGACGATATCGCTGCCCGTCTCTCGACAATCATCAAGCCGTCCGACGCATTGTCGATCTATTTGTACGGGCAGGCCGCCGACAAGCGCGGACACACGGAGAATCTTGTCAACAAGGGAACCAGCCCGACCACGGGCACCTATTGCGAGCCGTGCTTTTTCTTTTCGGATATCTGGAACGATACCCGCACGGGCCAGTTTGCCACACCGTTTGGCACCCCGGAAGCCGAGCGCAATCATTACAAGACCGACATGGTGGGCGGACAGATCGACTATCAGTTCGACAACATGGTGCTGAGCTACATACCCTCGTATCTGTATCTCGATGCTCGCCCGCTGTACTGGCTGAGTGCCATCCAGTCGACAAATACCGCCCATTACAATCAGTTCGAGCAGGAGCTTCGCCTGGCGGGCAGGCAGGAAAAGCCCTGGAAGTGGCTGGGGGGACTGTCCTACTACGATTCCCGCAACAGCGGATCCGAATACCTGTTTACCAATTTTCACGGTCTGGCCTTTCCGTTCCTTCCGCCGCTTCCGTTGCTTCAGACCAATGTCAATGCCGATCGGCTTGAGGGCTACGCCGGCTTCGGGCAGGTGACGTACAGTGTCACGGACAGCTTCAGGATCACGGGCGGGGGACGCGCCAGTTCGACCAGCCGCACCGCGTCGGGAGTCGAGGTCCCGGCGTTCGGCGGTGCACCGTACACTTTCGACAAGACCTACCGTCATCTCGACTGGAAGCTCGGAGTAGAGCAGGACGTGTCAACAACTGCGATGCTCTATGGCGTCGTGCAGACCGGATTCCAGTCAGGCACATTCAACGCATTGCCGAATACGCCGACATTCAGCAATGAAGTCAAGCCAGAACAGCTGAGGTCCTACACGATAGGCCTCAAGTCACGTTGGCTTGACGAGCGGCTGCAGATCAATAACGAGCTGTATTACTACGACTTCCACAATCTGATCATTCAGGCTTACTCCATCTCCGCGCCGTACAACCTCATCTTTAACGGTGACAAGGTTGCCGTGAAGGGTGATCAGCTTGACATACTCGCGCGCGTCTCCCGCCAGGACGAGGCCAACCTGGATGTCAGTTACTCGCGCGCGCGCAACGTGCGGGTGATCGATAGCTTCGGAAACAACTACAATGGCCTCGCGCCGGCCTATACGCCGGACTGGGTCATAACAGGCGGATTTACCCACGATGTTCCGCTCTCGAACGCGACATTGCGGGCGCACGTGAACTGGCGGTACGAAAGCAAGTGGTGGGCCGACTACGTGCACAATCGAGGGACCGAGCAGTCAGGCGACAGCAAGTTCGACGCCACGCTGACCTATGAGGCCGCTAGCTGGTCGGTTGGCGCCTGGGTGAAGAATCTAACGAACAAAGGGGTCATCGCAGCCACTGCAGCGGCAGGCATTCCCGGACCGGCGACGGCGTACCTGGAGGATCCGCGGACCTACGGATTGCGGGCGACAGTGAAGTACTGAGCTCGGGCACGGTGAAGGAGCCAACCATGAAGGCGGCAGTCACTAAGGTAAGTCGGCCTGCGCCGGAGCAAATATTGGAAGCCCTCTGGGTGCGATCGCAGATCGAAGCCGTCATGCTTAGGTTCGGCAGGGCGCTCGATCTTGGTGACTGGAAGGCCTATCGCAGCTGCTTTGCGGAACGGTTCAGAGTGAATTTCGAGAGGTTAACGGGCCAGCCGGAAGTGTATGTCGATGCAGACCTGTGGACGCGATTCGCGCAGATCATTCTGAGCCCGGTTCGACGCCACCATCAATACTCCAATCTAACCGTGTCGGTGGACGGTGAGCGCGCCGAGGCGGTGATCTATATGGTTGCCCGCCACTGGAAGGCCACTGACAGCGGGTCCGCGGAGTACACCCAAGTGGGGTGGTACGAGAACACCTTTGGCTGCATAGACGGAGAGTGGAAGATCACCCGCCTCCTTCATACCTACCAGTGGGTGAGCGGCAACGGCGCATTGTTTGATTTTAATGATCCGGAGCTGATCACAATCATGGCCCAGGTGTTTGCCGCGGAGAACCGCGTCAAGCGGTGAGCAGGTAAATGGCACTGCCCAGGGTGTTGGTGCTCTACTATTCCAGTTACGGGCACGTTGAGGTCATCGCTGGTGCGCTCGCTGAGGGCGCGCGAGTCGCGGGCGCTGCTGTCGACGTCAAGCGGGTGCCAGAAACGGTGCCCGACGCGATTGCCAAGGCTGCGCATTTCAAGCTTGAGCAGCCGGCGCCGATTGCACCAGTCGAAGAGTTGGCGGATTATCATGCGATCGTCGTGGGCTGCCCAACGCGATATGGGCGCATGGCGTCGCAGGTGGCCAACGGGGCGTCAATGTCCGCACCGGTTGCTAGATACTCTGCAAGCTCATAGGGTTTCTTCACTGCTTTGACTCCCATCTGTGCGTCTACGCACGTCCCCCGGAAGGGCGGCAAAGTGCTTCTTGAACGATGCCATGAAGTTCGTCGGCTCTTCGTAACCTTCCTGCATCCCAATATCACTGATGGGAATGTCCGTGGTTTTCAGAAAGTGCAATGCCGCGGCGGTGCGCCTCCGCGACCGCCGCTGCACGCTTGTGCACGCGGAATTTACGAAAGATATTGTTGACATGGAATTTCACGGTCGGCGATGAGAGGCCGAGTTTGCGAGCAATCAATTTATTGGAAAGACCTCGGCTCAATTCCCGGATCACATCCGTCTCCCGCTGGCTCAATGCGCTCTGATCGGCCTGCGAGTCTTTGGTGGTTCCCACGAGCGCATCACACAAGCACTGGGCGTAGCCCGCAATGGGCGCCGACACGGCATCCGCCGCCGCGCGACCGATGTGCGTGAGAAGCGGCAGGAGCAATGCAGACTCATCCAAGAAAATCCGGCGGTAGCCGCGCGGATGGGCGTACTGCAAGGCACGAAGCATGAGCGAGAGCGCCAAGGATTCGTTTCCGTCCAGGGATTCGATGGCAGCGTGGAGGACCAACGCTTTGACGATCGTACGTCCGCGATCGCCGCGTCTCGCCTCCTGCTCGAGCAGTTCGACCACTTGGCGGGCACGGGTAAAGTCGCGATTTGCGGTTGCGATGTGACACAAGCAGAGGCCGACCAGGTCCCATTCACGGTAGGAGAATGTGTCCTGATGGTTCGGTGAGCTCCACTCTTCCTCGAGGTGATGCTTACGCACGAGATCCTGTGCATCGGCCGGCCGACCGCGCAATATCTCGAAACGTACCCGCAGCACCGCGAAGAATCGCCCGAGCAACTCGCCGACTCGCCTGACGGCCCGGCCGCGAGCCAGCAGACTTTCTACTTCATCGAACTCCCCGGCATGCCAATGGAGCATCATCGCGGTTTCATACAGCGACGCGTACAGCTCGAACCACCCTTCAATATGCTCGATAGTGTAGAGTCCCTGAGCGAGCTTGGAACGTGCTTCGCTCAACGCATCGTTCTCGTAGTCGATTTCGGCCAGGAACACTTTGGCGCTCGCTTGGAACGTGCCGTAGTTACGGAACCTCGCCTGCCACAACTTGAGGCCGGATTGCAGTTGACAGCGCGCCTCCATTAGTTGACCGGCTGCCAGAGCATGCGCTCCGGTATGGTATTTGAGCCACAGCTCGGTCCAAGGAGCTTGGTGCGCCGCATTGAGCTTCTGCATTTGAATGAAGTGCGTGTCCGAGCTCGCGGCATCCCCCCGCAGCCGATAAAGAAGACACAACACCAGGTGGTAGAAAACGGCGAGCCTCACGTCGCCCTTGTTGACAAGCGGGAGCTGACTCTCGATGCTGTGAATATAGTCCAACGAGGCGCAAGTTCGATCGTAGAATTCGACGGTCAGCTCGACGCACAAGGCTTCGATTTGCAACCGCGTGTCGTCTCCGCCAGGTCGATCTTCGGTAAAATTCTTCGTTCGTTTGGCGATCCCCCTCAAAGAGGCCCGCGCTTCGTCGATGAGACCTCGCTTGTGATCGAGATAAACCTGACACAAAGCGAGTCTTGGATGGGTCTGCAATTGGGCCTCGGGAATGAGCTTCAGCAGCTCGGCGCCGAACGTATCTCCTTGCTCCGCAATGAGGACGAAAGGCGCGGCGCGCTCGAGCGCCCTGGCCGCCGCATCGACGTCCGCTGCAGCCATGTAATAGCGCAGGGCATCGGATGTCCGGCCGGTGCGCTCGTAGTATGAGGCTGCCTTGATTTTCCCCGCGGCGACTGACTGAGCTCCCCTCTCGGCGGCTCGTTGTTCGAGGCAACCACGCACCAAGCCTGGTAGACGCCATTGTTTCGGCGTGGTGTCAACTGGCTCCAAAAACGTCTCACGTGCGGCTAGCTGCGAAATGATTCGCAGACTGTCATCCCGGTGACGAATCGCATCGCAGGCCGCGGGATCCAGCGCTTCCAAACAGGAAGTATCGATCAACAGCTCCAGGCTCTCCGAATCGATATGACCCAACACCTCACGATTGCAGTAATCACCGATCAGGCGCCAGAATTCCGGAGCGCTCGACGTGTCGGTCGAGCCTGCGCTCCAAGCCGGCAGACACAGCTTGGCGATCTTCAAGGCGGCCGGCCACCCCTCGGTGAGCAAATGCAACTCGCTCAGCCGCCTTGCGCCGACAGAATGTCCATAGAACTCGCGCGCCTCAGCTTTGGAAAACAGTAAATCGCGAGATCTGATCAACTGCAGCCACCCCTGCAGCAAGGCCCGCGACGATGGGATCGGGCAGGTGTGGCGGCTCGCGAGGCCGATTTGCAAATTGGCCGGTAACTGCTCGAAGAGGTACCGAAGCAAGACATCCGTGCTGCCGCCTTCGACGACCTGGTAGTTGTCCAATATGAGAAGGACGCGCCGCTTTTGATCCCGGATGCTGCGAGCAAATTTGGTCGCGAAATTCTCCAACGACGCATCGACGTTTGATTCGGTCGGTGAGGGCGCTTGCGGAGGCCTTTTGAAGCCAGCGAGTCTGAGCGTCGCGAGGAGCCGCTGCGCGAATGCGCTAACCTCGGTATCCATGCGTCGCAGGCTCATCCACGCGGTCAGTGCGCCAGCGCGAGCCTGATGTCGGTTCCACTGCGCCAGGAAATGAGTCTTTCCGAAGCCCGAAGGCGCCTCGACGAGGATGAGCCTGCTATCGGCCACCTCGGCGCAGCGCGCCAAGAGCTGCCGACGCTCGACTCCAGCATCGGCATTTACAGAGATCTTGTTTGCCCTCGAGCCCGCGACTCGCGAACGCGACGGCAGGCGACGAATTGAATGGGCGGCGGCTTTGACCATGAAAGCGCAAAAGCGACGATTCCGCCAAGACTAGCACCTTGCCCGCTAGGGTTTCATAACTACTTGATTGTTATAACTATTGGTCGACAACTTTACTTCTGACCCGACCGTTTGGATAGGCGGGTAGAAACTCATGCCCGGCCAAAAAGTAGCGCGGCCCGGTCCTCGCTTTCATTGAACCGCGTCCGCTGTCCTTCTACCGTGATTGCACGATAACTACAGCGCAGGCGGGGCGATGACGGCTTCCGGACTTCGGTTGAAGGCGATCGGTGTTGCAGTTCTAAGTCTGTGTGGGGTCGGCGGAGTGGGTTATGCAGCCGAAGAGAACGCTGCAAGCGGCCCGGATGACACACTAAAGCTCGAGCAGATCGTAGTCACCGCACGCAGGGTCGAGGAGAATCTGCAAAATGTTCCGGATGCGATCACGGTGTTCAGCGAGGCCAAGCTGGCCGACTTCGGCGTCAAGACGATCGAGGATGTCAGTAACCTGACGCCGAACCTCTCGTTCCATAGCGGCGACGCTTTCGAGCCCGGCACCTTCAACATCACGATGCGGGGTGTCGGGACGGCCTCGGGAGGCTGGCCTTCCGTCTCTTATACCGTCGATGGTGTGCCGCAAACGTCGACGGATAGCATGCAGCGAGGCGCCCTCGAGGACATCGAGCGGATCGAGGTCCTGCGCGGCCCGCAAAGCGCGCTGTACGGATTCAACGCAATCGCCGGCGCCATCAACGTCATCACCAAACGGCCAACCAATGACTGGCATTTTGGCGTTGATCTACTCTATGGCAACGGTCCTGATCGTCAGATCGGCGGAACCGTGTCCGGCGCCATCGTCCCCGATAAGCTCTTGCTGCGGTTGACCGCCGGCTATCGGGACAACGATGGCTTGCTGAGCAGCCCGAGCAACGGCTTGGACCTGGATTTTCGCAAATGGAAGCAAGTGCAAGGCAAGCTGTTGTTCATGCCACTCGACAATCTCACCCTCACTCTGAGCGGCAATTGGGACAAGGAGCACGACGGAGTGACTTACGAGGACAAAGTTCCGGGCGAGGCGTTCGCCGATGATTTCAGCAGCGCATTCAATGCGCGGCGAGCTTACCCGGGCGTGCAGAATCGGACCTTGTTCACCACGGCCGCCCATCTGCAGTGGGATCTCGATCGATTCTCCGTGAGCGGGACGGTTGCGTACGACCACACCGATGCGCAAAACGACTCAACACTCTGCTATGACGACCCGAATAATCCGCTGTTGCCGGGTCCCGGTGGAGGCGCGCAATGCATAATTTCAACGGCGTTTGGTAACTCGGCCGCGCCGGGCCAAGTCATCGATGAGACGTTCTACGAACAGCGGTACGGCAGGATAGTCACTTCCGACATTCGCCTCGCTTCGCGGGGCAAGAGCGGCATCGACTGGACGGTCGGTGCGTCAACCTTCCATCGCGATTCCACGGATGGCTCCAACCTTGCCGACATTCTGGCGCCCGCTCGCACTTATGTGCTGATCTTCCCGAGTTGGTCTGTCGGGACGGATAAGTGGTGGGGTGTCTACGGTCAAGCTATTTGGCACGCGAGCGCGAGGATCGATCTGACGATGGCGGCGCGTTACGACGATGAGACATATGAGGATACCCAGTACACGGATCAGACTCTGAGCGCGATTCAGCCGGCGTATCAGAACGGCGTTCTGGTCAATACGCAGCATCAGACCGCGAATTCGTTCCAGCCCAAGGGGCAGCTCAGCTATCACCTCACGGATGATACGATGGGCTATCTCACGATATCGCGCGGCTTCCGGGCGGGATTCTTCAACTTCGGTCTCTACACTTTGCCCGAGCACACGACGAACTATGAGCTCGGGGTGAAGTCGACGTTCTGGGACCGCCGCGTCCTGATGAACGCCGCGGCGTTCTACATAGACTATTCCGACCAACAGTACTACACAAACATAGCAACGCCGCCATTCGTCGTCACACTTACGATTCCGAAGACAAACATCGAAGGCGCGGAGCTGGAAACGACGATGCTCGCGTCGCGGTACGTGACCTTCGGTGGTTCGCTGGGTTACCTGTATAGCGAAGTAGCACACGGCGGCGGCTGGTCTCCCGACACGCCCCGGTTCAACGGTAATGCCTATGTCGATTTTACCGTGCCGGTGAGCGAGAGCTGGAAAGCGCGCTTGCACGTCGACGATCGCTATAACACACGGCAATACCTTGGCCAGGGAAACACGCTGCCGAGCCCGGCGAAGAACTTCCTCAATCTTCGGGCCGGTGTTCAGAACGGGCGCTACGACATTGCGGCGTTCGTCCGCAACGTAACCAATGAGCGGGAGCAGACTCAGGCAGGTGTTGCAGTCGCCGGCGGCTTCCTTCGCTTTCAGAACGAACCACGCAGCTACGGCGTGGAGGTCAAAGCTTCGTTCTAGAGCTCTGCATGGCAACGCTAACCGGGGTTGATAGCGGCCGCACGTTGGGGACAGAGTGGATATCGAGCTGGACATCGAACGACCGTGCTCCTGGGAGGAGCACAGCGCTCGACTCGCGACGCTCAGACGCAAGCTGCACGAGCGAAAAATCGACACCCTGCTCGTGACTTCCCTGCACAGCATCTACTACCTGTTCGGAGTGGACCGGGCGGGGGGCGCGGGCGTGTTCGCCGGCGCGTTCGTATCCGCCGACAAGCCGGTCGTCACGATCTCGTATTGCGATAACGACATCATGTTCCAGCAATCGCCGCTGGTCGGAGAAATCCGCTATTGGACCCAGGACACCGCGGAGGCGGCGGATATCGTGGCGCAGACGTTCTCCGACCTTGGGGTAGGACGACGCGTAGGCGTCGAGGCGAATCAATCCGCAGTGACGCCGTTGGTGCACATGGACATCGAAAAGAAGCTGGGCGCTCGCGGTGCGGAGGTTATCGAAGCTTCCGATATCGTTACGCGCATGCGCGTCGTCAAATCGCCCGCTGAGGCGAAATGCATGCGGCGTGCAGCCGAGCTGCTCGATATTCATTTCAATGCCGCCTTCGATGCGATGAGGCCCGGCGCGCGCGAGTGCGACGTGGCGGGCAAGGCGGTCCATGCGATGTATTCCGGGGGTGGCGACTACGTCATTCATCCGCCGCTGATCACAAGCGGCGTCAACACGCTTTTGCGAACGTTTCACGCGCCTTCGCGACGAGAATTCAAGCCGGGTGAGGTGATCGTGCTCGAGGCCGGAGCAAGCTTCCTGCGCTATAACGTAATCGGTGGACACACCGTCCTGTTCGGCGCGGACCCTACTGCCGAGCAGCGACGCTACTACGCCGCAGCGCGTGATGACGTGAATGCGACGCTGGAGCGCCTCGGTCCCGGTGTGCGCGCGGCCGACCTGACCAGGGAGGTATCCAAGGAGATGGAGAAGAGGAATGTCTCTCGAGGTGCGGCATGCATGGTCTACAGCACTGGGATCGGATTTCAGGATGTGTGGTACGAGGGCTGGCCTTTGACCACCGAGGGCACCAACGACACTGAGTGGATTCTGCAGCCAGGAACGTTCATCGCTGTATTCGGCGCGGCAGAAAAGAAGGGCGAGTATTCGATGCTGTGCGTGGACCCGGTGGTCATCACCGAGACAGGCTACGAGCTGTTGACGAAGATCGACCGCTCGGACCTCAGAAGTGTCGGCTAGCTTGCAAACGCCTGCGGCGGAGCCGCTGAGGGTATCGTGGTTCTCAGCGGCGATGTGCACAGGCGGCACTCTGGCGCAGCTGCCGATCTTGATGACGCCGTTCTGGCTCGATTTGCTCGTCGAGCAACAGCGCGTGTCGAGCGTTGGCGCCTCTTGGATCATCGGCTGGGAATTCCTCTGCGCCGCCGTAAGCAATCTCTATATGGTGAGGCTGATCTTCCGGTATTCGGCGCGCGCGCTTGGTGTCTTCGGCGTGCTCTGTCTGCTACTCGCGAGCACGCTGTGCGCCATCAGTCAAGAGCTTCCTGTCTTATGGATCGGCCGCGGCGCCGCCGGGGTGGGCGAGGGCATGTTGGCAGGCATTGCGCAAGTCATGGCCGCCAAGACAGCCCATCCCGACCGTGCGTATGCGGTCATGAACATGTCGGTCGGCCTCAGCTCTCTCGCCTTATTGCAGGTGATTCCTGGCGTCGCCGGCCACTGGGGCGCTGCCGGAATTTTCAACCTGACGGCGCTTTGCGCGCTCGTGTGCTTACCTCCGCTCGTGAAGCTTGGACGGGGCTCCTCGGCTGGCACGGATCGCAACGCAAGTC